>Ga0194116_10004196_pt1 | contig 16726 bp, 20 predicted proteins | sample TA2MahsurfametaG_4_FD_148617 | JGI IMG/M metagenome (GOLD analysis project Ga0194116, IMG submission 148617) | Freshwater microbial communities from Lake Tanganyika, Tanzania - TA2015008 Mahale S9 surface | ecosystem: Environmental > Aquatic > Freshwater > Lake | place: Tanzania: Lake...
CCTCCAGGCCGATGCGGCCGATGCGATCGCGAATCTGATAGCCCTTCTTGGCCAGGATCTTATATTCCTGCTCGGTGATCGGCTGGGTGTAACCCAAGGCATGGGCCCCAAGGCTGCCGTGGGGGTAGCTGCGCAGCACATCCAGATCAACCTGCGCTCCCTGGAGGCCGCTGGTCTGCTCGCGGAAGCGCACCACCTGTTGCGGCGTGAGATCGCTAGCCAACTCGATGCGGTATTGCTGAGCACCAGGCCCGCCACGGCGCTTCTGCTCCAGCTGCGCCTCGGGCACCCCCATCAGCTGACTGAGCCGCGCCCGCAGCGCGGGCCAATCCCGCTCCGTCACCAGCTTGGGCTGCAGGTACAGGCTGTAGGTGAGCCGGCTCGACACCAGCACCTGGCCATGGCGATCGAGGATCCGGCCGCGGACAGGGTTGCGGGCCAACAAACGGATTCGGTTCTCGTCGGCCCGTGCCCTGTTTTCCTGGCCATGCAGGAGCTGCAGCCAGCCCAGGCGGAGCACCATCGCCGAAGCGAACAGCACCACAAGCGCCAGCAGAACCGCCGGCTGCTGCTGCATGCCCGTCTGCCGTTGTCCGCCTGAGAGCAACGCCACGGGGCTCAGGTCTCCGGCTGCAGCCGCTGCTCGAGCAGGGTCAGCCGATCGGAGATGCGTGCCAGAGCCTGCTGCAACTCCTGGCGATCTGCGGGAGCCGGGGCTTCAGCCGGAACGTCGCGCACCTCCACCTTCATCACCGGATTGCCCAGGCCGGGTTGAAGCCGATCGAGGCTCTCGCGCACCTGACGGGCTGCCGTCTCCCCTTCATCCTTGAGCTGGGCCAGAGGGTCAGCAACGCCGCTGAAGGCATCGATCACATCGCGGGGCCCGCCGCGGCGCACCCGCTCCGCCACGGCCAGTCCCACCGGCAACACGTCTTGCATCAGCGTGAGGCGCAGGGCATCGAGGGGATCAGAAGCCATCGGAGCCGAGCGGCGGCGCTGCAAGTGATCACAGTCTGGCGTGCAGAGGCGGGCTGCTCAGCGGGCGCCGGTTTCCACGGGTGGTTGCACGATTTGCTGCCGGCAGAACTGCTGCGATCCCCACCACCAGCCAGCTCCAACGGCTACCACCACCAGGGCCGTGAACGGCAGCAGCGCCTGGCGGGTCACGGGCAGCACCATCCACTCGCTCCAGTCGCGCAGCAGCCGTTCGCGATCAAACCGACGGCGCTCACTCACCTCCTGCTGGAGTCGGCGCTTCAGCGCTTTGGCCACCCAACGCTCAAAGGCGCGCTTCTTGGTGACGGCCATCTTGCGCTCCACCTCGAGCAGCTGGCCGGGGGTGAGCTCGGGGTTGAAGGTGCTGATCAGCTCCAGGCTCTTGAGAAACATCTCAACAGCCCCATCCTTGATCACCCGCTCGTCATCGCTGAGCAGATCCCAATCGAGTTCGGGATAGAAGCGCAGCCGGTTAGCGCTCACCTGATCCTCAGCCAGCTGGCCGGGCTCGCGCAGCCAGCGATCGGTATTGGCATCGAAGCGGCGCCAATAGAGGAAGGGGTTGAGGTAGATCACCTTGCCGGCCAGCTGGATGCTGTCCTGCTGGAGGCGGCGCTGCAGCTGGAGGTCCTGCTGGGGGGCGGCGGTCAAGGCTCCTGAGCCGGGGCCCCGAGGGTAACGGAGCCGTCCAGCTACGGCCAGCTGTAGCCCACTACTCCCACTCGATCGTGCCGGGGGGCTTGCTGGTGATGTCGAGCACCACCCGGTTCACGCCCTTCACCTCATTCACGATGCGATTGGAGATCGTTTCCAGCAGGTCGTAGGGCAGGCGCGACCAGTCGGCAGTCATGCCGTCCTCCGACGACACGCAGCGCAGCACGATCGGGAAGGCATAGGTGCGCTTATCGCCCATCACGCCAACGCTGCGCACCGGCAACAGCACCGCAAAGGCCTGCCAGATGTCGTGATAGAGCCCGGCGGTTTTGATCTCCTCGCGCACGATCAGATCGGCATCGCGCAGGATGTCGAGCTTGTCGTCGGTGACCTCGCCGAGGATGCGGATCGCCAGGCCTGGGCCCGGGAAGGGATGGCGGCCCACGATCTCCTGGGGCAAACCAAGGCTGCGGCCCACCTTGCGCACTTCATCCTTGAAGAGCTTGCGCAGCGGCTCCACCAGCTTGAACTGCAGATCCTTGGGCAGGCCCCCCACGTTGTGGTGGCTCTTGATCTTCACGGCCACCCGCTCACCCGTTTTGGGATCCACGTTGGTGCCGGCGCTCTCGATCACATCGGGATAGAGGGTGCCCTGGGCGAGGTAATCGAAGGGGCCGAGGCGCTTGCTCTCCTCCTCAAACACGCGGATGAATTCCGTGCCGATCAGCTTGCGCTTCTCTTCAGGATCGGTGACACCAGCCAGCTTGTTGATGAAGCGTTCACGGGCGTTGATGTATTCCACGTTGATGTGGAAACGTTTGTCGAAAAACTCCACCAGAAACTCAGGCTCCCCTTTGCGCATGAAGCCCTGGTCGATGAACATGCAGGTGAGCTGATCACCGATCGCCTTGTGCAGCAGGAAGGCGAGCGTGGAGGAATCCACACCACCGGAGAGCGCCAGCAGCACGCGCTTATCACCCACCTGGCGGCGCACATCGGCCACTGCTTCATCAATGAAGGCGGCGGTGGTCCAATCGGGCACACATCCGCAGATGTGATACACGAAATTGCGCAGCAGGGCCATGCCGCACACGGAATGCACCACCTCCGGGTGGAACTGCACGCCGTAGAGGCGGCGTTCGTGGTGGGCCACCGCCGCTTCAGGCGTGTTGTCGGTGTGCGCCAAACGCACAAAACCATCCGGCAGGCGCTCCACGGAATCACCGTGGCTCATCCACATCGTGGAGCCCTCATCCACGTTGGTAAGTAGATCGGTGGGGTCGTCCACGTAGAGCGGCGCCTTGCCGTATTCAGCGCGGCCGGCCGCCACCACCGAGCCCCCCAGCTGCTGCACCATCAGCTGCATGCCGTAGCAAACACCCAGCACCGGAATCCCCAGATTCCAGATCTCCGGATCACACAACGGCGCATACTCGGCATACACCGAACTGGGCCCGCCGCTGAGAATGATCCCCTTGGGATTGATCGCCTTCAGTTCTGCCGCGGTGGTGCTGTAACCCATCACCAGGGAGTAGACCTCGGTCTCCCGCACGCGCCGGGCAATCAGCTCGGAATACTGAGAACCGAAATCGAGAATCACGATCGCTGGATGGCGATCGGTTTCGCCGATGGCGGTGGGGTTCACGTTGGACATAGGGCGGCCAGCTGCTGCGGCCCGGGCAATCCCATCACCCTAGATCTCGGGCCCGGAAGGCCTCCAACAGGGCCGCACCGCTGGGGCCCTCCGCACAGATGCGGCGCTCCCGATCGAACAGCACCGCCCCCACGCGCATCCGGTTCTGGCCATGGCGAGCCACGTAGCGCTCACTGCGCTGCTCCACCGCTGCGGCCAGCTGCTGTTGCAGCTGGCGAGCCACCGCCGCATCCGCCTCAGCCAGCCCACGCAAGGCCTCATCGACGCTGGCGGCGCCAGCGAGCTGCTGCAACTGCTGCAGCGGCAGGCCGAGCAGGGCGGCCTGGGTGGTGAGCACCTCGAGGCGACCATCAGCAAGGTGGTGGTGGGTGTGGAAGATGCCGCCCGCCAACTTGATCAACTTCCCCTGGTAGCCGAACAGCAACAGCCGCTGCACCCCCTGCTCGGCGGCAGCCACGAGCAGAGGGCCGATCCAATTGCCACTCTTGAGCAGCAGCGGCGCCGGCAGACCCAGCTGAGGCGCCAGATCCAGGCCGTTTTCGCCGATCACCAACACGAGATCTCCGGCCAGCGCTTGATCGGCGGCCCGCTCCGCCAGCTGGGCGCGGGCGCTGGCCAACTGGTGGGGGTCGGCGCTGCGTTGCACCGCCGCCTGGGTGCCGATCAGGGCCAGGCCATCCACCACGCCAAAGGCCGCATTGCTGGTGCGCGTGGCCAGCTCCCGCCCCCCCGGCAAGGTGATCCGCAGGCGCAGCCCCTGGCCTTCCGGCAGCAAGGGCCGGAGGTTGCACGCGAGCAAGGCGCGGGCAAACCCCGACACGCACAGGTCGGCGCTGCCGGCCAACACCCCCACCCCCTCGCCGGCCTCGAGCTCGAGCCAGGGCTGCTCGGAGAGCGGCTCCGCCCAACAGGCCTCCACCCACACCGCCAGCCCGCGGGTGAGATCCAGCCCCTCACCGGGATCGCAGCGACTGACGCCCAGAGCCCGCCCCGGTGCCAGCAGCGCAGCCGCTTCCACGGGCACCGGCTGCGGCAGCGCCTCCGGCTGATCAGGCTCGAGCCTCAGCGGCACCTGATCGATCGCCGACGCCTCGCCGCGCAAGCGCTGGACAGCCGCCACGGCTGCCGCCGCCACCCACACCGGCAGGGTGTAGCCGCAACTGGTCATCGCAGGCACCGGGAAGGCTGTTTTTTAAGGTGGTGGATTGCGCCGCATCGGGCTGCGCAGCCGCCTCCAGATCCGCCCCACCAGCCTCTTCCATGCAGGACAAGCTCACCCTGATGATCCCCGGCCCCACTCCGGTGCCGGAAACCGTCCTGCAGGCGATGGGGAAGCACCCCATCGGTCACCGCAGCGCCGACTTCCAGAAGATCGTGCGCCGCACCACCGAGCAGCTGCAGTGGCTGCATCAAACCAAGAACGATGTGTTGGTGATCACCGGCAGCGGCACCGCCGCCATGGAAGCCGGAATCATCAATGTGCTGAGCAAGGGCGACAAGGTGCTCTGCGGCGATAACGGCAAGTTTGGTGAGCGCTGGGTGAAGGTGGCCAAGGCCTATGGCCTGGATGTGGAGGTGGTGAAGGCCGAGTGGGGCCAGCCCCTCGACCCCGAAGCCTTCCGCGCCGCCCTAGAGGCCGACAACGCGAAAGCGATCAAGGCCGTGATCCTCACCCACTCGGAAACCTCCACCGGGGTGATCAACGATCTGGAAACGATCGCGAAGCACGTGCGGGCCCACGGCACCGCTCTCACCATCGCCGACTGCGTGACCAGCCTGGGTGCCTGCAGCGTGCCGATGGATGCCTGGGGCATCGATGTGATCGGCTCCGGCTCCCAGAAGGGCTACATGATGCCGCCGGGCCTGGCCTTCGTGGCCATGAGCGATCGTGCCTGGGCTGCGGCCGAGCGCTCGGACCTGCCGAAGTTCTATCTGGATCTGGCCAAATACCGCAAATCGGCCCACGCCGACAGCAACCCCTTCACCCCGGCCATCAACCTCTATTTCGCGCTGGAAGCAGCGCTGGAGATGATGCAAGCCGAGGGGCTCGAGGCGATCTTTGCCCGCCATGCCCGCCACCGCGCCGCCGCCCAGGCCGGCATGAAGGCCATCGGCCTGCCCCTCTATGCCGCTGAGGGCTGCGGCAGCCCGGCGATCACCGCCGTGGCACCCGACGGCATCGACGCCGAGAGCCTGCGCAAGAAGGTGAAGGAGCGCTTCGACATCCTGCTGGCCGGTGGACAGGACCACCTCAAGGGCCATGTGTTCCGCATCGGCCACCTGGGCTTTGTGTGCGATCGCGACGTGCTCACCGCCGTGGCCGCCATCGAAGCCACCCTGCAGGAGCTGGGCCTACACAAGGGCACCGCAGGGGCCGGCGTGGCCGCTTGCGCCGCAGCCCTCGCCGGCTGATCGGGCGCAGGATTGCTAGGGTTGGCCGGAGCCAAGTTTGAGAGCTTTCTCAACACTCTGGCCAGCCAATCTGAACAGAGAATGTTCGGATTTGCGGGTGTAATTCAGTGGTAGAATGTCAGCTTCCCAAGCTGAACGTCGCCGGTTCGAGCCCGGTCACCCGCTTTTGTTCAGGTCCGCAATCAGTTGCGCGGCTTGATCAGCTGCAACACCTGGGGCCCCACGCTGCCTGCACGGCGCTCGCAATCGAGGGAGCGCAAAATCAACCGGGCGGCTCGTTCAATCTCTCCTTGCTCCGCAGCTTGAGCTGCAGCATCCGCGTGACTGGATGCTTCGTTCAATAAATCTTCGCGGCGAGCGGCAGGTGCCGGGGCCTGACGTGTCGCTTGCATGCCTCGACATTGGCGTGCCTTGATCGTACCGGGCCTGGCGCAACCGACACCACGGTGCCAGGCCCGATCATCGAATCAGCACAGATGGCCGAAGCGCAGACGGCTTCAGCGCAGATCAATCAGGTGCCGGGCTCTTCGCGATTGCCACCCAGGGCATCGATGGCGGCCCTGAGTTGATCCACCCGCGGCTGATCACCGCGGGTGATCGCCACAGCAAGAGCAAACTCGAGCTTCTCGAGCTGATGACCACCTTCGGCATAGCCGCGGTTCTGACAAGCCGGCGTTCCGGAGGGCTTGGTGGCAGAAGGAGCGGTGCGATGGCTGCTGGTGTAGGCCATAGTTCGCTTTCTTCCCATTGTGGCACCCCTGCCAAGGGAACGCTCAGGCCGCCATCGGCAGGTCGTCGTCGCTCTCGTCGTTGAGCAGGCTGCGGCAATCGGCCAGCAGGCTGGCCACATGGTCGAGGCGGCGCAACTCTTCCTGATCCGGTTCGGGATCCACACGGAGCCGATCAAGCTGCAGCTCCAGAGCCCCCAATCGCTGCTCCAACTTCACCAAGCGCTGCGACAACGCCGCAACAGTCTGGGCCAGATCTTCCGTGGTGCGGGTGATCCGGAAAGAGACCGATTCGGCGGTCATGGTGAGGAGAACAACTGCGCCGATCACAACACAGATCCTCACCGGCAGCCAGCAGACTGAAGCTAGAACCGCGGCTCCGCTGCCATGAGCATGCCCCTGCAGCTGCTCGCCTATCTGCTCGCCGGAACCGTGGGGGGCCTGCTGGCTCTGCGCACCGGCATCCCCGCTGCTCCTCTGGCCGGAGCCCTGATCGGGGCTGGCCTGGTGAGCCTGAGCGGACGCCTGGAGCTGGCTCAGTGGCCCGCCGGCAGCCGCACCGCTCTGGAAATCGCCATTGGCACCGTGATCGGCACCAGCCTCACGCCCACCGCCCTCACGGAACTGCGCCAGCTCTGGAAACCCGCGCTGCTGATCACACTCACCCTGGTGATGACCGGGCTGGTGGTGGGGTTGTGGTGCAGCCGGCTGCTGGGCATGGATCCGGTGGTGGCGCTACTGGGCGCCGCTCCGGGAGGGATCAGCGGCATGAGCCTGGTGGGGGCTGAATTCGGCGTGGGGGCGGCGGTGGCGGCCCTGCACGCAGTGCGCTTAATCACCGTGCTGCTGGTGCTACCGCTGGCGGTGCGGGTGTTGCTGGCCCGCGGGCTCACGCCCCCACCGGCTGGCTGATCCGGGCTGGATGCAGGCGATCCGGCCCGATACGTTGGGCCCCATTGCACCGCTCCCACGATGCCGCGCCCTCGCTTCGCCCCAACGCTGACCGCCCTGCTGCTCAGCGCCGGCGCCCTCAGCCTCACAGCGGCCGTCCATGCCGCTGAAGCGATCACGGGCCCTGCCGCCAAAGGTGCTCAGGTGTATTGCTTCATGCGCAACTCGGGCAACAACCACGAGGTGAGCTGGATGGCGGCCTATGCCCTGATCAAACGTCAGAGCGCCAGCCTGTTCAAAACCTCACCGGAACATGCGGCGGTGATGATCACCGAAGCTGTGGTGCAGAGCCCGGGAACCTTTCCCGACTGCGGCAAATACCTCGGTGACCTCTATGCCAGCGCAGCCCAGGAGCAGAAGCAGAAGCGTGAAGCCGCAGCCACGCCAAGCAGCACCCAGGGCGCGCCTGCAACCGGCACCGAGCGCTACGCCAACTAACGCCATCGGGGCGGTGGTCGCCCTGGCGCTGCTGCTGGGGGGCTGCATCAGTGCACCGGCCGATCCCACCGCCACCCAGCTGGGGGTGGGGGATTGCCTGCGCCAGGTGGAGATCAAGCGGCTGCGCCGGGCACTCAAGAGCTGTGATGCCGTTGTGCAGGCCTATCCGCAGCAACCTCAGCCGCGCAACGAACGCGCCCTGCTCTACAGCCTGATGGGCGACAACCGGGCCGCCTGTCGCGACAGCGCAGCGGCCGCCAAACTGCTCGCCCAACTGCCGGCCACACCGGCGACGGATCCGCTGATGGTGGAAGAGATCCGCATCCGCGCGGCGAGCTGCCGAAGCCTCACCACTGCTCCAGCAGGGTCCGCACCATCCCCGGCCAGGAACGGCGCCTGAGCAGCAGCTCGATGCGCTGCGCCTTGCTGGCGATCAGATCGTCCACGAGCTGATCGGCCACCCCCAGCTGCAGCCAGTGGCACTGCAGGCTGGCCTGCATGCCAATGCGGTGACAGCGATCCTCCGCCTGCTCGGCGTCACCCGGGGTCCAGGGGCGCTCCAACAACACCACATGCCGGGCCCGGTGCAGGGTGAAGCCCAGGCCGCCGACGCCGAAGGTGCTGATCAACAGGGGTTGCTGCCCGGCCTGGAAGGCGTCGACCACCTGCTGGCGAGCCCCCGGAGGCAGGCGCCCCGTGAGCAGCCCGCCCCCCAGCTGGCTGTGCAGCAGCTCCGCCGCCGCCACAAAGGCGGTGAACAGCACCACCGGCTCCCCCTCGGCCTGCAGGCGCTGCAGCAGTGAAGCGGCCGCGGGCAGTTTGTATTCAGCGCTGATCTGGCGCAGAGCGGTGAACACCGCCAACACTTCGGCATCCCGCCGCACCAGGCCCGCCTGGGCCCGGCGGCGGTAGTCGTCCACCTTGAGCTGCAGGCGGTGCTGGAAGCCCTGGCCCTCCGCCTCGCTGAGGCTCACCGGCACCAACAAGCGCTGCTTGGGGGGCAGATCCAGGCAATCCTGTTTGCGGCGATGCAACACCAGCGGGCGGGTGAGCCGCTGCAGCTCCTCCAGATGGGTGGCCCCCAGGGCCTGCCACTGGCGGGTGCCGCCGCGCTCCAGCCAATGGCCCTGGCAGTAGCGCTCCTCATAGGCCCGCTGGTCAACAGCGAGGGGATGGCCGATGGCCGCCAGCAGCGGGAAGAGCTGCACCGGCCGGCCGTTTTTCATCGGTGTGCCGCTGAGCAGCCAGACAGCCCGGAGGCGCGGATGGCGGCTGAGGCGGAGGAAGGCCTGGGTGCGGCTGGCCTGCAGGTTCTGGGCGTAGTGGGCTTCATCGGCGATCAACACCGTGCCAGCGGGCGGCAGTTCGGCAGGCAGGCGGGCCCAGCTCAACAGCTCCAGCTGCAACTGCAGGGCTGAAGCCTCCTGGCGCCAGTGGTTGTGCAGGCCAGCGGGCGCCACCACCACGATGCGGCAGTCGGCGGCGCGCACCATGGCCCTGGCGGCCGCCAGGGCGGTGAGGGTTTTGCCGAGGCCCATGGCATCGGCCAGCACGGCACCACGCCGCGCCAGGAGCCAGCGGGCGGCGGCCCGCTGGTGGGCAAACAGGCAACGGCCATCGGGCAGAACCTGCTCCAAGGCCGCCGCCGCCACCAGTTCGCGGTGCGGTGGCAGCGGCGGCAGCGGCTGCTCAAGCCAACTGAACCAACGCTGCAGCTCGGGCTCCACCGCAAAACGCCGGCCGAACTGGCGCTGCAGCACCGCCGCAGCCTCCAGCGGGAATTGCCAGCAGCCGCGCCGCGCCATCCATTGGCCCCGTGGCCGCACGGCCCGCAGCTGCGCCTGGGTGACGGCATCAAAGGGAAGCTGCAGCTCGATACAGCCGGACTCCCCCAACCGCATCAAACAGCGAGCGGGCGAGCTCGCAGCGGGGCGACGGGAGGACAACGCAGGCAAAGAGCAGATGGAGCCGGCCTCGTGTCAACCAACATTGAAAACCGAGCCACGGCCGCGCAGCGATTCCAATTCTAACGAAGCTACAACCTGCTGCAAGCAACGCAATAAAGCCTGAAAACTGCATCGCTCGACACATTGACATCCCAGGCACTGCAGGCAAACTCTCCCCAACCGAATCAAGCGGATGCACGCCAGGGATGCAGTTTTCCTTGAGGATCTGTGCCCCAAACTTCGTGTTCGTCGCTGGAGACAATCTCTCCACACGTTTACTCACAAAACCTGCATTTATTGCGGGAAACCATCTGAATCCATTGATCACGTGCTGCCGCAAAGCCGTGGCGGGCTGAGCACCACCGAAAACTGCGTGCCCGCCTGCCTGGCCTGCAACGGCCGCAAAAGCGATGCCGACGCCTTCGAGTGGTATCGGCGCCAGCGCTTCTATGACCCGCGGCGGGCCATGGCGATCCGCGCCTGGACCGACGGCGATCTGCGCCTGGCCCAACGCCTACTGCAGTGGGCCAGCCCGCAGGTGAGCGGCGTGGCGCTGCAGGCGGCCTGAACGCAGCCCCGGCGCCTCACCACACCCGGCAGGCCGCAGCACCGTTGTAGCGCTGGCAGATCTCAGCCTGGGCGGCGGGCTGCTCGGGCACGAGCAGGGCGGCACCGAGCACCGCCGCCACCACCGCCGACAGCAGCAGCTGGTGGGGGTGCACCGCGGTCTTCAGCGGACGGCGCTGGCGCGGGGCAGAGGCCAGCAGGGGCAGGGGCAGGGATGTAGAGAGACAGGAAGCGGTCATCACCGAATCGAGGCAGTGATACAGGTGTACTCATGACGGGTAGAGATGTCAACAGCGCGGCACGCCTGCTGGTGATCGGGGGCGGTTACACCGGCCTGCGCCTGGCCCGTGCCGCAGCCCAGCAGGGCACCGAGGTGTGGCTCACCCACCGCAGCGAGCAGGCTCCCGCCGCCACGGCCCCCCTCGAGGAGCAGCTCCACTGGTTGCGCTTCGATGCCGATCAGGGCTGCGTACCCCAACTGCCCGCGGGGCTGACCCAGGCCGTGGTCACCCTGCCGCCCGCCAGCGACGGCAGCGACGCGGCCTTGGCGCATCTGCTGGACCCCCTGCGCCAGCAGCCCCTGCATTGGCTGGGCTACCTCTCCACCACCGGCGTGTATGGCGATGTGCAGGGCGCCTGGGTGGATGAGCGCTCCCCCACCCAGCCCAACCTGGCCCGCAGCCAGGCGCGCCTGTGCTGCGAACAGCAGTGGCTGGGCAGCGGCCTACCGGTGCAGAGCTTCCGGCTGCCGGCCATCTACGGCCCCGGTCGCTGCCCCTTCACGCAGCTGCGCAACGGCACGGCTCGCCTGGTGCACAAACCGGCGCAGGTGTTCTGCCGGATCCATGTCGATGACATCGTCGGCGCCCTGCTCCACAACCTGGCACTGCCGCCAGCGGAGCGGCCGGCGGTGATCAATGTGAGCGACGACGCCCCCTGCCCCTCCAGCGAAACCCTGGGCTACGCCGCCCACCTGCTCGGCTGCAAACTGCCGGAGCTGCAGCGCTTTGCGGCGATCGCGCCACAGATGAGCCCGATGGCCCTCAGCTTCTGGGCCGACAACCGGCGCGTCAGCAACCGCCTGCTCTGCGAGCAGCTCGGCTACCGCCTGCGCTACCCCAGCTACCGGGAGGGCTTCGCCGCCAGCCTGCAGGAGGAGCAAGAGCAGGCCACCAGGCGGCCATGATCCAATCAGGTGGGCTGCCTGGGCGCCGCCGGAGAATCCGGATCGGGCACGAAGGGAACACCCACGTCGTGGAGCAGGCGGTTCCAATGCAGCTCCACCCAACCGCTCTCCACCCCTTTCACCAGGCCGAAGGCGATCAGCAGCAACAACACCCAGCGCAGCATGCTCCATTCAGCGAGCCCCACGCAGGCTAGGCGGGTTCGCCTGGCGATCTCCCTGGGTGATCCGGCGGGGATTGGCGCCGAGGTGACCCTCAAGGCCCTCGCCCACTGGCCGGCCGAGCAGCCCACACCACTGCTGGTGGGCTGCCGCCGCTGGCTGGAGGCCAGCTACCAGACGCTGCGGGCCTGCAGCGAGCAGCCCCTGGCGGATCCAGCGGCGCTGGACGTGCTGGATCAGCCGCTGCAGCAGCCGATCGCTGCCGGTGCCAGCGGCGCCGCGAGCGGTGATGCCAGCTTCCAGTGGCTAACAGCGGCGGTGGAGAAGGTGCAGCACGGGCACTGCCAGGCGCTGGTGACCGCACCGATCGCCAAACATGCCTGGCATGCAGCGGGGCATCACTACCCGGGCCAAACGGAGCGGCTGGCCGAACTGGCCGGGGTGGCGGAGGCCTCGATGCTGTTCACCGCCCGCTCCCCCCACAGCGCCTGGCGGCTGAACACGCTCCTGGCCACCACCCACCTGCCGCTGGCTTCAGTGCCTGCAGCCCTGAGCCCGCAGCGCATCGAGCAGAAGCTCAACGTGCTGCTCGCCTTCTGCAGCCGCTTCAGCCCGCAGCCGCGGCTCACCGTGGCGGGCCTGAATCCCCACGCCGGCGAGGCCGGACAACTGGGCCGGGAGGAGCAGGAGTGGCTGATCCCCACCCTCGAACGCTGGCAGGCCCAACACCCCAACGCGATCCTCAGCGGGCCGCTGCCGCCGGACACCTGCTGGCTGCCGGCGGCTGAGGCCTGGCAGGGGAGTGAACCGAGCGCCGCAGCCGATGGCTACCTGGCGCTGTATCACGATCAAGGCCTGATCCCGGTGAAGCTGCTGGCCTTCGATCAGGCGGTGAACACCAGCCTGGGGCTGCCCTTTCTGCGCACTTCGCCCGATCACGGCACCGGGTTCAGCATCGCCGGCCGTGGCATTGCACGGGCCGACAGCATGCGGGCCGCCCTGGAAGCGGCCCTGGAGCTGGCTTAGCCGGGCTTCACCCGCATCAGCACCTGGCCGAATTCCACGGGGGTGCCGTTCTCCACCAGGATCTCCACCACTTCGCCGCTCACCTCGCACTCGAGCTCATTCATGAGCTTCATCGCTTCGAGGATGCACACCGTTTGGCCGGTGTTGATGCGGGTGCCCAGCTCCACGAACGGCGGATCTCCCGGCGAGGGAGCGCGGTAGAAGGTGGCCACCATCGGAGCGGTGATTTCCAACAGATCACCGCGCACCGCCGGAGCAGCCGGAGGCGCCACGGAGGGAGCCGCCGGTGCTGCAGCCAACGGTGCAGGCAGAGCGGCGGGCGCAGCCTGCATCACCAGCTGAGGCTGGCTGGCTGGCAGGTTGCGACGCAGCTCTAAGCGGAAGTCGTCGCCTTCGAGCTTGAGCTCCTGAATGTCGCTGTCGCCGAGGAGTGCGATCAGCTCCCGCAGCTGGTTGTGATCGAGTTGCATGGCGATCAGTTCTCGCGGCCGAGGTAGCTATCGGTGCGGGTGTCGATCTTGATCTTCTCGCCGATCGACAGGAACAGGGGCACCATCACCTGAGCACCGGTCTCCACAATGGCGGGCTTGGTGCCGCCGGTGGCGGTATCGCCTTTCACGCCCGGGTCGGTCTGGGTGATCTCGAGCACCACGGAGTTGGGGAGTTCCACCTCCAAGGGCTTGCCGTTCCAATAAACGACATTCACCTCCATGCCTTCCTTCAGGTATTTGCGCTGATCGCCGATCTGCTTGGCGGTCAGGCGGGTCTCCTCGTAGGAGGCCATGTCCATGAAGACGTAGTCATCGCCTTCCATGTAGGTGTGCTGCAGCACAGCCTTCTCGAGCTGCGCCTGGGGCATGGTCTCGCCGGCGCGGAAGGTTTTCTCCACCACGTTGCCGCTCTGCACCGCCTTGAGCTTGGTGCGCACGAACGCGGAGCCCTTGCCGGGCTTCACATGCAGGAACTCAACAACGCGCCAGACCTGGCCATCGAGTTCGATCGTTGTGCCGGTTCGAAAATCGTTGCTCGAGATCATTCCGGCAGAACGGTTCAGGCGGGATTGTACGGCTGTGCCAGAGTCCGGGCAGAAACGAGGCTGCGGCATGGATCTGAAGCGCTGGCTCCTGGCCCTAGTGGTGGTGCTGGGCCTCAGCTGCCCGATCGCCGTGGCTCCAGCCCAGGCAGCCCTGCCGCCTGGAAACGCCGTGAAGGACCCCACGGCGATCCTGCGCAACGCGCTGCCGATCGATCAGGCCGACCTGCAGGAGCTGCAGCACCGCCTGGAAAGCACCAGTGACGACCTGCGGGCCAAACGCTGGCCCGCACTCACCAGCACGGTGCGCCGCAGCCAGACCCTGCTCAGCAGCAGCCGCGCCGCGATCCTTGGCAGCCTCTCCAGCGCCGACCAGAGCCAGGGCACAGCCCTGCTCGATGCGCTCGAGGAGCAGATCCAGAGCGTGGCCACCGCCGCCGATGCCACCGACCGCGACGCCTTCCTGAGCGCCCGCCGCGCCGCCCTGGCCACGATCGGCCAGCTCGAAGCCCTGCTGGTGGGCGACTTCCCCTTCACCATCCCGGCTGAATTCGCCGATCTGCCGCGCCTGCTCGGGCGGGCCACGGTGGAGATCGAAACCACCAAAGGCACGGTGATCGCCATCGTGGATGGCTACAACGCACCGCTCACGGCTGGCGCCTTTGTGGATCTGGTGCAGAAGGGCTTCTACGACGGCCTGCCCTTCACCCGCGCCGAAGATTTCTACGTGCTGCAGACCGGTGATCCCAAGGGTGCGGAAACCGGCTACATCGACCCGAAAACCAAAACAGAGCGCACCGTTCCCCTCGAGATCAAGGTGCCCGGTGAGGCCGAGCCCTTCTACAACGCCACCTTTGAGGATCTGGGTCAGTTCACCGCCCAACCGGTGCTGCCCTTCGCCACCCTGGGCACCCTCGGCTGGGCTCACTCCGATGAAGCCCTCAACGATGGTTCGTCGCAGTTTTTCTTCTTCCTCTATGAGGCAGAACTCACCCCCGCCGGCCTCAACCTTGTGGACGGCCGCTACAGCGCCTTCGGCTATGTGGTGGATGGCTTCGATGTGCTCGAGGAGCTGGGGATCGAAGACGGGATCGTGAAGGCCAAGGTGATCGAGGGGGCCGACAACCTCAAGCCACACGCCTGATCCGGTGCGGCTGCGCGACCTGGGGGAGTGGGAGCTGCTGCGGCGCCTGGCCGCCTACGCGCCGCCCGGCCAGTTCAACGACGACGCCGCCCTGGTGGAGGAGCGCAGCGGCCGCGAGCTGGTGGTGAACACCGACGTGCTGGTGGAGGGCGTGCACTTCAGCGACGCCACCATCGGGCCGCGGGATCTGGGCTGGCGGGCCGCGGCGGCCAACCTCTCGGATCTGGCGGCGATGGGCTGCACCGAGGTGGCCGGCATCACCGTGGCCCTGGTGGCCCCCGGCGCCACGCACTGGAGCTGGGTGGAGGGGGTGTATGCGGGGCTGCGCGAGGCGCTTGAGCCCCACGGGGCCGTGATTCTGGGAGGCGACTGCAGCAGCGGCGCCGAGCGGCTGCTCTCGATCACCGCACTGGGGCGCCTGGCCACGGGTGAGCCGATCCGCCGCGGCGACGGCCGCCCAGGCGACTGGCTGGTGTGCAGCGGCCCCCATGGGCTCAGTCGTCTGGGGCTGGCGCTGCTGCTGGATCAACTGGAGGCCGCGCCGGTGGATCCAAGCCTGCGGGAACGGGCGATCCAGGCCCATCGGCGACCAACGCCGCGGCTGGATGTCGTCGAGGCTCTGCACAGCAACCGGCCGCGCGGCGTGGGCTGGCGCGTTGGAGGCACCGATAGCAGCGATGGCTTGGCCGCTGCCGTGGGGGCCATCGCCCGCAGCAGTGGCTGCGGGGCGCTGCTGGAGCGCAGCCAGCTGCCGATCGATCCAGGCCTGGCTCTGCTGCAGGCCGGGGAGCACTGGTGCCTGGCCGGGGGCGAGGATTTCGAGCTGGTGCTGGCCCTGGCACCCAGCTGGGCCGAAGCGCTGCTCGCGGCCTTGCCGGGCGCCAGCCGCATCGGCAGCCTTGTGGAGGCACAGCCCGGCCTGGTGTGCTGGCAGGAGAGCGGCGAACCGCTGGCGCCAACAGAAAGCGGCTTCAGCCATTTCGACTGAAGCCGCTGCATGAACCACGGCCCGGGGCGATCAGCCCCGGGCTGGAGCCGGGTTCACTTCCAGTTCTTGGCCACGATCTCGGCCAGGTCAACAACGCGCTGGCTGTAGCCCCACTCGTTGTCGTACCAGCAGACGATCTTCACCATGTTGCCGCCCATCACCAGGGTGAGGTCGGCATCCACGATGGTGCTCTCGTCGGTGCCGGCGTGGTCGCTCGACACCAGGGGCAGATCGCAGTATTTGATGATCCCCTTCATGCCGTTCTCGGAAGCGGCCTTGAGCACGGCGTTCACTTCCTCAGCGGTGGTGTCGCGGCCGGTCTCGAACACCATGTCGCACACCGACACATTGGGAGTGGGCACGCGCAGGGCGATGCCGCTCAGCTTGCCCTTCACCTCGGGATACACCAGAGCCACAGCCTTGGCGGCGCCGGTGCTGGTGGGAACGATGTTCACGGCAGCGGCGCGGGCGCGGCGCAGGTCGCGGTGGGCGGCATCGAGGATGCGCTGGTCACCCGTGTAGCTGTGGGTGGTGGTCATCGTGCCTTTCACGATGCCGAAGGCCTGGTCGATCGTTTTCACGATCGGCGCCATGCAGTTGGTGGTGCAGCTGGCGTTGGACAGGATGTCCCAGTCGTCGTGGCGGTATTGATCGGCGTTCACGCCCACTACGAAGGTGCCCACCTTGGCGCCCTTGCCGGGGGCGGTGAGGATCACCTTCTTGGCACCGGCCTCGAAGTGCTTGCTGGCGCCCACGTCGTCGTTGAACACGCCGGTGGACTCGATCACCAGATCCACGCCCCACTCCTTCCAGGGGAGGTTGGCGGGGTTGCGGTCGTAGAAGG
>Ga0194116_10004197_pt1 | contig 16724 bp, 16 predicted proteins | sample TA2MahsurfametaG_4_FD_148617 | JGI IMG/M metagenome (GOLD analysis project Ga0194116, IMG submission 148617) | Freshwater microbial communities from Lake Tanganyika, Tanzania - TA2015008 Mahale S9 surface | ecosystem: Environmental > Aquatic > Freshwater > Lake | place: Tanzania: Lake...
AAAAAATAAGAATCCTTTTATTATATATATTGATATGTACTTTTTCAAAATCTTTACATAAGAATGATATAGAATTCTATTAAATCTTTTTTATATTTTGTATCGAATAAAAATTTTAGATAAAAATTTTAGATAAAAAATAATTTAAATTTTAATTTATTAAAATTTATAAAAAAATTCTGAAAATTTATTAGATTTGAAGAGATTATTAATAATCCGACTAAAATTTAAAAAAATTAATCGCATTTCTTAATTTAATCTCATATAGTATATTTTACAAATAATATGATTATAAAAAATGTAGAAATCAATGTTAATGGTTTTTTGATTCGTAATTGAATAATTTTTTTTCAAATTTACATTCTTTATATAATTTTAAACAATTAGAGGAAATTTAATTTTCAATTATAATTAAAACTTTACAAAAATGTTTTCAATATCGTAATTTTATTATGACTAATTACTTCATAAATAAATTAATATTGAATAAAAAGCATTGTTATATCTGAATGGTATTTTTCTTTAAATATTTTTCCACAATTATTTAGACATTTTAAATCTTCAGTTGATGAGCAATTGTTGGTACATTCATCCAAATAATTCTATTTTTATTTAAAGTTAATTTCATTTTTACTTCATTTTTTTTATATATATTTTCAATTTCTTTATAAAAATAGTTTAATTTTTCTTTTGGTTCACTAATACATTCTTCAATTTTTTCGTTGGTTTGTCTAATGTTTTTATAACATTCTAACATAGTAGAATAAAATTTTTTCTAAATTGAAAATGATTATTTATCTTTTTACATTAATTTCAAAAAACTTCTTTTTATTGTTCTTGTCTATATAATTGGTAATAAATCCCATTAAATCTCTTTGAAATTCAACAAAATTATTTGCTTTGCACTCAAAAATGATTTCATTGTTTTTGCCCAAATTATAATTTAAATTATTATTCATTTTTTTAAAATAAAATTTATTTTTATTTCCAATAAAACTTATCATTAATTTTTTTTATATATATTAGATTTTTAAACACATAGAAAAATCTTTTCATGTTGAAAGAACGAATAAAATTTAAAGTTTCATTTGTTTTGAATTCAAGAAATAAAACTTATCTTAAGTATTAATATGAGAAAAGTAATAAACATTGATTTATCAATTTTTCATTAACTTCAATACTCTTTCTCTTACTAATTAAGATAAAAAAATTAAAATTTTGGCTTAATTAATTTTCTCAATTATTATAATTAAATTCAAAATATTAAGAAATAATAAAGTTATGTAATTGAGTATTATTTAATTTTTCAAGAAGATTCCCATCCGAAAGGCTCATAAATATAGTTTGTATTATATATATGACGAGTTCTTCTTTCTTTTTCTGAGACATTATCGAATTCTCTTTTAACATTCTCTAATTCTTGTGCAAACTAATTAAAAATTATCCTTCTAAAATGAAATTTAAATTAAAATTTTCATTGATTTTTTAAAAATTGAAATTTTGTCGATAAACTTTATTATTCAAATAATTTTACATATCTGCTCATTTCTTGGCTAAAAATTCTATCAATTTCAATATAATGTGCAGATGTTTTATAATTCATTACATTAAAAGGAACATACATATTCCATTTATTAGTTAATTTTGCTGGTTTATCATAATCGTGTAAATGATAATCTTCATATCTATATAAGGGTCTAATTCTATTTTTTCTAGCGAACCAAGCCCAGAAAATAAACATTGCAGCATAGCCAGTTATATATATTTCTCTTTCTTTTGTAAACCATTTAGTAATGTGAGGTCTTCCCCAGTTGAATCTAAATCCAAAATTCAAGAGAAAAGTATTGAAAAATCTGAATAACTTAGGAATAATATGTTCCCCATGATTTCTAGGGCCGATCTCCATCCAAGAGAAAAATTTTCCAATTGCACCTGGAAATATAAATTTAATTTATTAAAATTTCAAAATAATTTCTTTAATCGAAAATTTTTTTTAATAAATATTAACAATTACCCTTTTTTTTAGCAAGTTTTTGATTAATTAGATATTGTAATGGTTTTGTGTTTTTTAATAGAAACTTCTGAATAAAATCAGTCATTTTCTTTTATTTATTTAGAAATTAAATAAAAATGAAATTCATTAAATATAATTTTTTTTCATTTTGAATAAAAGTTTTATCATTTAAATTTCTATTATAACAAATATAATTTTTTAAGAAATTTTTTCTTCAAATTAAGTTACTAAATTAATTAAAAAATTTTTAAATATTTACTCTTGATATTAGGGTTCCACTTTAACCTTCTGAAAAGCAACCTAACATTATAGATGCAAAGATTTTTTTATTTTATTTTAATATTGATGAGGGTTAAAGCGACTTTTGAAATAAAACATATTATTATGTTGTAAATTAACTGATATTTCAATTCCTTTCATGGATCAAGCTTTTTACTCTGATAATTTATTAAATAAATTAAATGAAACTAAGATTAACGTCTTAAATTTAATTTATCCCCATTTTTTTAAACAAAATAATAAATGGTGTATTTTTTAGAATTTGGTTAAAATTATACATTATTAAATATTTCATTTTTAATATTCTTTTTATCATTTTATTGTCTATTTGAAAAATTTTTATTTTTATTGAATATTAATATATAATTAATGATCTCAGAAAAAATATTGAAAAAAAAATAAATTTATAATCAATTTTTGGATAAAAAATTTTTTTAAAAACAAATTAGTCTAAAATTTTCTTTTGTTATAAAATAACAAGACTTAATTAACAAATACATAAATAACATATTTTAATAATGAAATTTCAAACAAAATTAATATATAAAAAATTTTCCATTTGAATTCCTTTATTTGAATTTTATATAAAAACCTTTATAAAATTTTAAAATTTCAATAAAAATGTATTGCATATTATTAAATTATATAAATTTTATAAAATTTTGATATATGGAAAAATCAAATAATTATCTTAATTCTTTTAATAACGATAGAGTAGATGATTCTAGCTTAGAAGAAGGAGAAATTTTCAATTCTCCCAAAAATACTTCTTCTAATCAAAAATCAAATAAAAACAAAATCATGAATAAAAATGAAAATATCAATTATTCAGCATGTCAAAGTCAAATAATCAGTAAATATTATATTTTATCAAATAAATATTTAGATCCTAAAATTCAAGCAAAATGTAAAAATGAGGAAGAAATTTTTAATTCATTCAAAAATAATATCTCTAAAATCAACGATCTTTTTAATTTGCAAAATAGTTTAGAAAAAAAGGAAATAGAAAAGAAAAATTTTAATATAGAAAAACAAAATTTTATTGATATAAAAATAGGAAAAATTCCAGAAAATAAAATTAATCAAAATAATAACTTTATAGATCAATCAAATAATAATGATGACAAAAATTTAAATAGCTATGAAGATGCAAATCAATCTTACTTAAAGAATTCTAGCCTATTTACAATTTCAATAGAATCAGAAAAGGATAATAATAATTCAAAAACTGAAGAATTGATTTCAAACAAAATTGAAAATGAAAAAATTGATATGGAAATAACAAAGTGGCAAGAAGATGGATTTAAAACTGCCAAAATGGATGGAGGGGAAAATAAAAATAAAAATGAAAATGTTGATTCAGAGTCTAAGATCATGAAAAAATATATAAAAAATAGAGAAAATATTAATGAAGATAAAAATATATATTCAAATTTAGTAAAAGAAGAATCTGAAAATAATTTAACGAAAAAAAAAAATGAAAATAAAATCCAATACTCATTTTTAACTGAAAATCAAATAATTGAAAATAAAGATTTTTTGAATAAAAAAAACTTTGTCATTAATGAGCCAAATGAAAATAATGATAAATATCTTAATAATAATCATATTAAAATAAAAATTTTGGATGATAATCCAATAATAATAGATAAAGATGAAAATTACTCAAGCAATATTTTGAATAATTTGGAAATTGATGTTGAAAATGATATTTCCAGAGATAATTCAAGAGAAGAAGCTAATAAAGAATTAATTCAGGAAAATTCAAATAATTTACCAATCAAATCTTTAGGGAATAATTATAATGAAAATAAATTATTTTCTAATAAAATGGAATCTGATATTAAAAGAAATGATAAAAATGAAGAAATTGTTGAGGAAAATTTTTTTAAAGATAATAATAATCTTGAAATATCACCTCAAAAATTGCATAATACCACAAAAGTCTTCCATTTTTTAAATAACACTAATGCTGATGTTATTGATACACCTTTTGAAGATAAAATTAAAGATTTCAGAGAAAATAAATATTCTGATACAGACAAAATGAGTAATTCAATTCCATTTCCCAATTTATCAAAACCAAATATTATAAAAAATGAGAGTGATTTTCCTGAAAAAGACGAAAACAATCAATTAACAGAAAAAAATGAATCTTTAAATAAAGTTGATTCTAAATTAATTAATAAAAATAATCCAACCATAAATACCCCTAAAGCTATAATCAAACCTATTCATGAAAATCAAGAAAAAGATAAATTTATTTTTGAAAGTAATAAAGAAAAACAATTAGAACCAGTTTCTAATTCAGAACAAGAAGGAATTAAAAAAATTGCTCAATTTAAAAGAGAAAATTTTTATTCAGTCAAAGTTAAAGATTCTAAGAAAGATAAAGAAAAGAAAAATAAAAAGTCTATAGGAGAAAAAAAAATTGGCTCAAAAAATTGCATTTATTGCAAAATTGAAATAACTGATCCTTCATTATTCTTAAAATTTAAAAGTTCAGATGATTTTTTAACATATTGTAAATTGTATTTTGAAAAGCTTTCTCAACAAAAAAAAGAATTTTATTCTAAAAGCATCGCTTCGTTTGATAAATATTACACTGAAAAATACAGTAATTTCGAGCAAACAAACAACATTATTTTTAATTCAGTTAAAACAATTTGTAAGATCTGTTATGAAGAAAATATAAAGGAAGAAAACGGATTTATCAATATTCTTGCTGCTTTGAATTATAACATTATAATCAATAATAGAAAAAATCTCAATTTTAAATTAAATAAAGAACAAGAATGTATTCAAGGTAATAATAACATAAAGATAGAGATCCCAAATCAACTCATTAAAGTTGATTCAAAAAAAAATCAAACTCCTACTTTAACTTCTAATAAAAGTAAAGATTTAAATATGAGTCTTGAGGAAATACAAAACATAAATAAATCTGCAAATGATGTTAAATTTTCAGTTGGAAATATGCAAGAAATACAAATAGGAAAAGAGTTTACAGAAGAGGACTTATTATTTGAAAAATCTTCAATGAATAATAAAAAAAATTTGAAAAATAATGAAATTGATTTGGAACTTAGTGGGAAGAAAAGAAATTCAATAAACTCTGATATGGATTCTCTTTTAGAAAAAGCGAATTTACAAAATAGCTTCTGGAACTGTTCAAATAGATTAGAATTAGATTCTTCCAAAAATGCAAATATTTTAAAAAATAATTTATTAGGTAAGAAGCTAAATAGGATTGAAGGAGATTCATCAGGTCTTAAACAAAAAAATTCAAAAAATATAATTAATTTTAAGATAAATCAAAATCCATTTCTATTAAAAGAAGGTATGTTTTTTAATAAATCTTTAGGAAATCCATTAAACGAATCTTTAGCTAATAATGTCTTTAAAAATAATGATTCGAAAACAAATAATTTGATTGCAAATCAAATTAATGATAACAGATATAAAAGCTCGAATTCTCAATTTCTAAATAAAAACAAAGATAATATTAATAACAATCTTAAAAATGAAGGTAGCTTATCACAAAAAAATACAGTAAATTCAAAATTAAATTTGAACAATAAAAATATTTCATTGGAAAATCTTAATATAACAAATGTTTTCATGAATTTTGATGAGAAAAATGGTTCAAAGCCGATTTTGATTGATTCAAATTTATCAAATAATCAAAATAATTCAGATAACTCATATAATTTAAAAAATAAAGAGATAATATTGAAAAACCCTAATTTTGAAATAAATAGAGATATTTTGAAGAATTTAGAAAATCTAAAGAAAAATTATGTTGATTTGAATAATTTTTCGATAGAGAAAAAATTATTTTTAAATTCTTTTCAAAAGAAAAGTGAGTTATTAATTCAAAATCTATCTAATTTAGGAGATCAAAAAGGAGTTATTCAAGAAAATAATGACAAATTGAATAAAGAAGAACTTGAGACTGAAAAAAAAATATTCCATTTAAATAATTTAAAACACATTGGAAAATTAATGAATACAATAGATGAACAATTTGAAAACAATAAAAATACCCTAAATGACTCTAAATTAGAGTTAAAAAATCCTACAAATATTCCTTATAATAATTCAAATTTGGATCATAATAAAATTAATGATTATAATAATGATCAAATCACTCAAAAAAAAGAAATTAATTGTTTTAATAATAAAATTGAAAATTCTTATAATATTAATAAGACTAATAAAATTAATCCTAATAGTCTTTCGAATATAAATGATAAAAGTTTATTTGATAATGAAAACCAACTGGCAGATGATGTTTTGAAAGAGACATATACTGTCAATCAAATTCCTCAAGCTGATCAGATTGTAAATTTAATTGAAAATCATTTAGAACTCCAAAATAATTTATTAAATAAAAATTACAATGAAAAATTAAATCTTTCAAAAGGCTCTTCTAATAAGCCCAATCTAATTGATAGAATACTCAATATAAAAGGATCAAATAATTTCATAAGTAATGAAAAAATTAATTCAGATTTACAAGAATATAATAAAATTAGAAATTCTTCTAACAATCAAATAAATTCTATTGAAAGTCTAATACATAAAGATGCTCAATATGAATATATTCATCAAAAAATTAATACAAATTTAAAAAAATATAATAAAATTAGAAATTCTTCTAACAATCAAATAAATTCTATTGAAAGTCTAATACATAAAGATGCTCAATATGAATATATTCATCAAAAAATTAATACAAATATTCCAAACAATCAAGAAAATTTATCAATTCAAAATATTCAAAATCCAAATGATAACTCCTCTAAAAACTTAGAAATTCTTGGTTTGCAGAAAATGTCAAATCATCATCAAAATACTAATTTACAAAATACTATTTTAAATAATAATGGACTTTTAATTAGCAATACTGTACCAAATAATAATCTACTAAATAATTTAAATTCTGGTTTTCTATTAAATAATTCTTTACTTGAAACAAAAAAGTCAAATAATGATTCAGGACATTTAGGAACTTTAAGTTTATCCCATCCAAATAACATAAATAATCAAACTAACCCAGTTTTAAATAATTTATCTCTTTCAAATCTTTTACAACCCCCTCTTAGTTATGGCTTACCATATATTTCACCAGGAGCACCTAATCTTTCAAATTTATGTGCAAGCATATTACCTCAACAAATCCAACATCTAAACTCCTTAATACAATTGAATCCAAATTTAATTTCAACTCTAAATTCTCAAACTAATTTAATTTTAGGGTCAAATATTTTAAACTCGAATCCGATTGATTTAAATTTATTAGGAATTAATAATTCTAATTTACAGCTTCCTTTGCCTTTATCCTATAATTTACCATTTCAAATTAATCCTTCTATAGGGCTTCCATTAACTCTTCAAAATCAAATTCAGTTGGGGAATAGTAATAACTTGAATTTAAATAATAATAATGCAAATCAAAAAGATTTATCTTATAAAAACATAAATGGAGAAGGAAATAACAAAAATCTAAATAATTTACAGGTTATTCAACAACATATAAATATGTTAAAAGGAAACATTAATAATAATAATTTTAATTCTATACAAGGATTCAATACTTTAGGAGTAAATATTGCCAATCAGCAGATTAATCTTTTAAAAAACATTAATACTCTTCAACAAAATCTTACTATAGATAATTATAAAGGACAAGATGTACCTAATAAAACTCATCAACTTCACAAAATTGATATTATTAATCAGCAAAGTAAATAAAAATTTTTTTTTAATTTTTTTGATAATTATCTCATATATATTATTTACGATTTTATAAAAAAAGATCAACAAGAAAATTATCTTCCTATTCAATTAGATACACAAAATTCAATCAATAATCAAATCAGATCCGAATTGAATTTAAAAGCTCAAGTATTACTTTTTAAATTTTTTAAATAAAAATGTTACATTTTGAGTTATTTTTATTATTATCAAAGGAATTTAATAGAAACATGACAAATCAACAATTATTAAGCAATCTAAATAATTTGAATTTACATCAAATGATTTTGCAAAATAATTGTAATCTTACGAAAAATAATAGTGAAGATATGATAAAAAACGTAAAAAATCAGAACTTGAATTTAACAAATTTAAGTAATTGGAATAATTAATCCTTAAATTTATATCATTAATGATAATTTTTATAATTCTATTCTAGAAATGAATCCAGATGAAAAGGAATCTTAATCGAATTCATCTTTAATAATTAGTGATTGACAATAAATCGTAGCGATTTTTTATAGGATATTTAATCTAATAAAATTTCTGTTAAATTTATTATAAATATTTCTAAATTTATAAATAATTGTTTTATGCCTATACTCAAATTAAATTACTAAAATAAAGAAAAATTTATTAATTAAATTCTAAAGCAGACAATGATAAATATTTAAATTTATTCAATCAAAAATTCAAAAAAATTCTTAATAACAGAATATTAAGTTTGTATTGAGATCCTGAAAATTAAATCAATAATACTTTTTAGATGTTTAAAAATATTAAAAGAATTTAAGATAAATTTTTATTTGCAAAATATCATTTCATTTAAAAAGATATTTCTTTTAATTTAGGATTTTAAATTATTATTAATTAAAACTTCTAATAAGTTTATTTATTGGGATTATTTTTTATATTTTTTCAGTCGGTATTTTCAAAATTGATATTATAAAAAATAATCATCTAATGAATTTCAATTTTGAAAATGAATGTATTTCATTCCCAAATAGATTGATAACAAATTGAAATCATTTTTATTAATCTTGAAACTGATTATTTATAATATTAAAATATTATTTTAAAAATTTTGATTTTATAGAATAAAAGGAAAATCATATATATAATCGTTTATTGAGGAGAATCAAATGAATATGCCTTAACTTTTATTGTTATTTTGAAGTTAACAATATTTTAGTCCCTTTACATTAAATTCATCCTTTTATAAATATTTTCCATTTAAAAAAATATAATTTTTTTTATTTCAATTAAATTTTCATCCAAAATAATAATTTTTGTAAAATCTACAAAGCAATCTATTGGTTCATAAAACTAATATTAAAATCAAAATTAAGTAATTGATTTCTCTTGAAAAATTAATGATTTCAGATTTTTATATAAGGGATATATTAGGGTTTAAAAAATATTTTTTGAGATGCATCTGGTAGATGATCTTAATTTAAAATAAGAACAAATAAATTAAATTTTTTATATTTAATAAAATATTTAAATTAAACAATATTCCAAATGGAGAAAAAGTAAATTTATACATTTTTAAAATCTAATAGCGTTATAGAAGAAGTCATATTAAAGAAAAAAAATAATCAAGCGAATAAAGAAAAGTTATCTGAAAAGGTTAAAACTGAATTATTAAACAAAAAAAGAAAAAGAGAAGAAAAAAACAATTATATTACTGCTCAAAAAGTAGTGAAAGATTATAGAGAGAGGCAAAAATCACATTCTGCTTTTAAAAGAAAATTACAATTATCAAAAAAATCTTTAAATCATTATGATCAAAGTAGAGAAAATACTCCCATATCTATTGTAAGAATCTCTGGGTAATTATGATTAAAGAAAATTTTACAATGAAAGATTTGTAAAATATCAGAAACGAAAAATTTTATATTTTAGTTTAATTTTCTGAATACTTTAAATTTATTTATTAATATAAATATATGAAGAACTTGGGAAAGAATATCCGATGAAATTAAAGAGATATTAATAAAATTGAAACTTAAAAAATTATACTCAGCAATCATTTTAAAATATGATAGAGAAACTTTTCAAATTATTAATTTAATTGAGGCCTACATAACATGGGGGTAATTATTCTAAATATAAATCAATAATTTAAATCGTTTAATTAATCATTAAATTTATAAAGATTCATTAATAAAAAAACTCTGACTGAACTCATTAAAAAAAGAGGAACTTTTCTAGGAGATAAAAATGTTAGCGAATTGGATAACAATTTAATAGAAAATCATTTAGGAAAATATAATATTTTATGTCTTGAAGATATTATTTTTGAAATTCAAAAATGTGGTAAATTTTTCAATGAAGTTATGAAATTTATTGGATTTTTCTTATTGTCACCAACAGAAGAAATCCAAAGTGGCATAAATATAAATTTTCTAAAAGGAGGAGCACAAGGATTTAGAGGAGATAATATTAATGAATTATTGAAAAAAATGATTTAATTATTTGAAACAACTTTTATTATTTTTATTTTTAGATAAAGTTTTGATTTTATTTAAAATTGAAAAAATTTAATTTATTCAGAAACTAATATATCTATAAATATAAGATTCAAATTCTTTTTATAATGAAATGGATTTATTTTGAGAACTTATTTTAAAAATTTTCATTTATATTGTTATAAATTTTCAAAATATAGATATTTATTTTCAGTGTTATATTTTAAAATATATAAAGTAAAATGTCTAAAATATTCCTTCTTCTTCTTTTACAATCTCTAAAAATTTATTGACAAATCAAATTTCACAAAATTTACTGTCTCAATTTAAGTTTCTAAAAATTAGCCTCTAAAAAAAATTTTTTTAAGATAATAAAAAATTGGCAATATCACATTATTTTAAAAAAACTTTCAATATTTTATTGATTTATTTAAATTCCCATAAATCCTTTTGCCAAACCACCTTTTGTAATTGCTTATGCTTAATAATATAAATTTTTAAAATTAATTTTAGTTTTTTTTCATAGCCCTTAACTAAAATATCATAAGTTTCTAATATATTATAGAGGCGATTGCAAAAAAGATAATACGAAAGAATTAATTAAAATAAATATTTCTTTCTAAAAAATTTTTTTTTTATAAAAAATGAAAATTATCCGTGTGCTCTTTCTTTACAATAAAAATTTAAAATTATTAAAAATTTAATTATATTGTTTAATTTTTTATTTATTAAAAAATAAAAAAATAAGATATTACAATATAATGGAAACCATTGACAAAAAGACCACAAAAGAAGAAGTCCAAGAATCTGAAAATCATCATTTAAGAATTATTCTTAAATCCCAAGAAACTAAAAATTTGGAATACGTTTCTTCAACAATTGTTTCATTAGCTAAACAAAATACTTTCAAAGTTAACGGACCTAAATACATGCCAAATAAAATTTTAAAAATTACCACCAGAAGATCTCCTTGCGGTAATGGTAAGAAGAAATTTGTTAAAAAATAGGTACCAATACTTTCGATAAATTTGAAATGAGAATTCATACTAGAGTTATTGATATCTGGTGCCCATACCAATCAATTACTGATATTACTAATTTCAAAATTAAACCTGGAGTTGATATTCAAATTCAATATTTCAGAGATGAACAATAAATTTTTATCAACTATTTTAATTACCTTATAAGGATGATATATGATTTTGACATCTTTAAGGAGATTTGAGTCTATTAAAATTTAGTTGACTTAATTAATAAACTACTTCAAATAAAAATCCTGAATTGAAGCTCAATGAATTTTAAAATAATATGTTTTTTAATCTAATCAAATTAATGAGAATTTTTTCTATTAATATAAAACAAATAAAAAATTTTCACTACATCAAATTTAAAATTACTTGAAATTTAAATGTTTTTAAAATTTAAAATATAATTAATTATAAATTAAATAAATTCTATTTCTTATTAGAAAATATGGCTATTATAAATCGATTTATTCAATACTTTATTTTATTTAATCTTCTTTAAAATATATTAGGTTGTGGAGTTTATCAACAAAGTATTATTTTTAAATTATTTTTAGATCTATTTTAATTATATAAAAAAACTATCAAACTAACTTCTTATTAATTTAATATATTTTTTAAATTCCATGTTGACTCTCTAATTGAAAGAAATTAAAAATTATTAGTTTAATATTCTAATAAGAAATTTTTTGAAATTATTACAAATTAATTTATTGAAATAATTTTTTCTTTAAACAAATAATTTAAAAAAATAAAAAATTTTATAATTTATTTTTCTTGATCTTCAACTTTTGCTCTTTTCATCAAAACTTTGACTTCATCATCTAGCTTATTTGCAATTTTAATGTTATTTAATCCTGAATTTAAAGAATAAAAGCTTTGATTTATAATAGATTTCAATTCATTTATTTTTTTATCTCTTATGTTAAGCAATTTTTCATATTCTTTCTTAATGTTGATAATTTCATCATTTTTAAGCTCCATTTGAGTCTTAAAATTTTTTAATCTATTTTTATTTTCTTGTATTTCATTGTTTAATTCTTTAATATTCTAAAGATTTTTATTGAAATTGAAATTATAAGAATTATAAAAGTAATTACCTCACATTTATTTTTTAATTCAAGTTTTATATCGCTTAGAATATCTTCATCAGATCTTATTTTTGTATTTAAAAATCCGATTTTATTTTCATACACTTCTTTGGTTTTGTCTAAATCTTTATTTAAATTAATAAATTCTATTTCCTTTTTCTCTAAGTCTTTATGCAATTTTATTTGGATATCCTTTTCTTCCAATATTTCATTCTCCAATCTCTGTATATATGAAAACAATGTTTTTTTATCGACTAAAATAAAATTTATCTTAAACCAAAGATTATATAATTTAATAAATTTCACTACCTTCATAACTATTTTGTAATTTTTGAAATTCTATTGAAAATTTATAGATTTCTTGATTATATTTTTTTTTCATTTTATTTATTGCTATCAAAAAATTACTAAGATTGAGCTGAATTTTCTTAACTGTTTCACGCTTACTTATATCATTGATATTTTCTATTTCAGATTTTTGTTTATTAAGATTTATTTTTTCTTTTTGGGCTTTTTCAAGATTTTCAATTAAATTCTCTATTTCTAATTTCAATTTATTATTTTGATTATTAAGTGTTTTGTTTTCTTGTTCTAATTCAGCATGTTTGAAATTTAACTCTTTTAGCTTTAAATGATATTCATATATTTGTTCGTTCTATATTGATTATTTATTGATGATAACTTTATAGAAAATAAAAATTTCAAATAAAATATTCAGGTTACAAGGTTTTTATTTTCAATATCTTTCTTTTCTAATAATTTTAATTGATCTGTTAAAGTATTTTCGTATTTATGTGTAATCTTAATAATTTCGTTTTGTAATTCTTTTTCTTTTTCTGAAAGTTTGATTTTTAATTCTTTTTCCATAGTTTCTCTTGCATTTTTAATCAGATTAACTTTGTCTTTTTCAAAGCCAACTGAAAAAATTTTAATTTTATCTGATAAACTTTCTATCATCTTTGAATGCTCTTTTTTTATGTTTTTTATTTCATTTGTGTAATATAATTTAGTTGAGTTTATTTCTGAACGTATTCCATTTAGCTTGGTTTTCAATAATTTTACTACTAAATCATTATTGTTGTTATGCTCAAACTGGAGATTTTTAAATTTTTTAAAAATATCATTATTTTGTATTTCAAAATTTTCGATTAAATTGAGTTGATCTTTGTATTTATTATTTAGCAATTCATATGCATTATCAAGCATTAAATAATTTTTATCCAGATCGGAATTTTTATTTAATAAGAAATTATTGTCGTTTTGTAAATGCTCAATAATAGCTTAAAATTTATTAAAATAATTTATTTAATATTTAAAAATCGTTAAAATATTTCAATAAATAGATGATTAAATTACTTTCATATTCTTTTAATTTTGTTTTTGTTTTTATGTGATTATCGTATTCTTTTTCGAATCTTTCAGATTCATTTTCTTTTATAGTCTGCAGATCTTTTTCATATCTTATCTGCTCTTCTTTTAAAGTGTTTTCTTTTAATTTTAAACTTTCATAAAATTCATCTCGTTCTTTTTCAGTCTTTTTTAATTTATGCATTAATGAATCGATATTATTTTGCAAATTTCTATTCACTTGATTGAAATTATTGTTTATGTCATCAGTTTTTAAGAATTTCTCACTAAATATATTTTCATTTATTTCATTTAAATAAAATGATTTATAAAAAATTTTAAATAAACTCTTTTTTTAAAATATAATGAAAAAAATTTTATATATTTCTACTTTAAAAGTTTAATTTGGTTGTCTTTTTCATCTATCTCCATTTTAAACTGCCGAATTGTTTTTTGTTGATTAATATTACTAGTATTTAAAATCTCATTATTTGCTTTTTCCGTGTTGAGCTTATTTTGAAAATCAAGATTAGCAGCTTTTAATTCTTCATTTGACTTTTCCAAATTCTTCAAATTTTTTCTTGTATTATCTGTTAAAAATTCATATTCTCCTTTTTTATCTTCATCAAGTTTCGCAAGTCTTTTACGAAGCTCATTTTCTAATTCTTCTTCTTTTAACAACATTTCCTGACTAAATTTCTTTTTCATATCATTTAGAGTTTCATTCAATATCTCTTCATGATTAGTAATATGAATAAATTCTTTTTCGAAATTTTTAAGTAAATCAGCACTTTGCTTAAATTTTAAGATTTCCTTATTTTTATTATCTAACTCTGCAAGTAAATCTTGTTTAACAGTATTTAGCTCAACTGCTTGTTTAGCCTCTAAATCATTGATTATCTTTTCATAATCAATAGTTTGTTCTTTACATTTTTTTTCCCATTCAGATTTGATTAGTTTCATATCTTCTTGCATTTTGGTAATTATTTTTGAATAGTTTATTTTTGTATCTAAAGCGTTATTTTTTTCGAGATTTAATTCTTCTTCCAGATTCGAAATTATTGATTTAAGCTCAATAATATTTTTTTTTAAATTTGAATATTTTTCTTTATATCTTTTATCGGCATTCTCGAGTTTTTCATTGTGGCTCTTTTGTAAATCTTCATTAAAGCTACTGTATTTTTCTAAAATTTCCTTACGTTCTTTTTCAAACTGTTCAATTAATGATTCCATATTTTTATTTTCATCCAAGAATTTTTTATATTTTAAATTCAATTCAAAATACTGTGTCTGCAAGTTTGTATTTTCTTGTTGAATATTGTCTATTTTATTTTGCTTTTCTTTTAACTTTCCTTCATTAACATTCAAATCTATTTCAAGTACAGATATTACCTTTTGTAAACGATCCATTTCAAGTTTATTATCTTCATATTCTAAATTAATTTCTTTATATTTTGTTTCTAAAATCGCTATATGATCTTGAAGACTTATGTTATCATTTTTTATTTTTTGTAAATCATTGTTTAATTTTGCACTCCGTGCCATATATTCATCAGAAAGCTTTTTTAATTCATTCTCAAAATTTGCTTGTAATAATTCTATATGATTTTTATGATTAATAATTTCATTTTGTAAATTATTATTTTTATGCAATGATTCATCCAAAAGATTTTCATAATTTTTTACCCTTGCTTGAAAATCTTGATTTTCCAAGTTGAATTTAGTCATTTGTTCATTTAGATGTTGATTTAAAAAACATATTTGTGAATTTAATTCGGAAATTTCTTGTTGAAAAGCAATAATCAAATTTTCTTTTTCATTAATAAAGCTTTCGTCTAAAATTTCTTTAATACGCTGTGAAACATATTCTTGATTTTGAGGAGAAAAATCATTTTTCATTGTATATAAAATTTCGTCTGATTGTATTTTTTTACAAATAATACGAATTTGATTATATAAGCTTTTAATCCTTTCATCATATAATTTCTTTAAGTGATTAAATTTATTTTTTTCAAAGTTTTCATTTTCTTTTTCATTGTCAGGAAATAATGAACTGATTAAATGATTATTTAGAAAATTCGGATCTGAAATAGCAACCTCGTCTATATTCTTAGTATTTAAATTATTTGAAATATTGTTTGAGATAAAATTAGTATTACTATTGTTTATTCCATAAGAATGGAAACTTTTTGAGTTATTTAGATTTCTTTTATATTGATTATACTTTGAATTAATATCAGTTGAATTCATTTCCTGGGAGCTATTATTTGAATATGAGCTTATATTATGCTTCTCCATATTTATTAAATTTGGATTAAAATTTTGTGGAATGTTGGAAGAATCGTAGTTGTAATCATAATTATTGTGATTTGTAATGAATTTATTCGATGCATTATTAAAATTACTTAATTTTGTATTATTTAAAATATTGTTAGTGGAATTATTTAAATTAGGATTTATAACATTACTAGAATTTAATTTATTTTTTATCATGCCATCGTTTTGTTGACAAGAGCTAATCAAATAGGTATTGAAATCATTTCGATAACTCATTTTTATATATTCAATTTTAAATTTTAAATTATAGTGTTTGTTTTAAATGAGATATTATAATAAATTTCAAGAAAATTTTTTAAAAAAAAATAACAAATTTTATTATGTGAAGATTGTCAAATTTGAAGATATTTATTTTTTCAATAAATTCTAATCTAATAAAAAATAAAATTTAAACATTTTC
>Ga0194116_10004206_pt1 | contig 16696 bp, 4 predicted proteins | sample TA2MahsurfametaG_4_FD_148617 | JGI IMG/M metagenome (GOLD analysis project Ga0194116, IMG submission 148617) | Freshwater microbial communities from Lake Tanganyika, Tanzania - TA2015008 Mahale S9 surface | ecosystem: Environmental > Aquatic > Freshwater > Lake | place: Tanzania: Lake Tanganyika...
CAATCCCCAATTTTTCTTCTAATCAATTATTAAAAATTTCCTATTTTTAAATTTTTCTAATTTTATAATTTCAGTTATAAAATTAATTTTAATAATTTCAAATTAAATTACTATAAAATGAATTAAAACATTAAAATTAATATCTTAATTTAATATGTCAGAAAATAATCCTGAAGCAAATGATGAAATTGCTATGGATCCAGGAGAGTTAAATATGGAAGAAATGAGTCCTAATATGGAAGGAGAAAATCCACAGGAAGAGGGAGCTAATAATGATCAAATGGAAAACCCAGTAGAAGGAGATCAAGAAGAAAATGCTAAAGAAAATCCTGAAGGACAAGAAGGTGAAGGTAATGATGAAGAAAAAAATTTAGAGGAAGGAAATGAAGAACTAAACAATACTGATCCAAATAATTTACAAAATAATGAGGAGGACAATTTTATTTCTCAAAGCATGGATAAATCAGTTGATATTAGAGATAGCGAAAATCCTTGTTTATTTTGGATGATTGATAAAATGTTAAATGCTTCATTTCTAAACTCAAAAAATGACCCAAAGATAACAGATGAAGTTAAAGCTGATATGATTCGCTTCATTAATGAAGACGATAAGAATATAAATACTTTATATATCAAATATTCTAAAATATCTATGGTAACAAGTGCTTCTTTTTCGCTAGACAAAATTCCCGACCCCCAAGAGAATGAATTTAATCTCTGCTTTTTTATTAAAAAAGATACATCTATGTCTATAAATATTTTCAATATCGAAATTCTTTTAGTTTTCGATTACATAGATGGTAACGTAAATAAATACCTTTTAGACCAAATGAATGAAAAATATGTTCCTTATATTTTATACCAATTAAAATGGCCTGAAGGAATAAAAAAAGAGCTTATCACTAATTTACATAAATTTATGATTTCTCTATCACATACATATTACTCAGAAAAAAAACAAATTGTCCTCTATATTCCTAAAGAAAATTTTAGCGATGTAGAAGCTGTACTTAAAGACAAAGACCTTATCAGCCGTTTAGAAACAATTATGATTGAATGGACAACTCAAATTAGAGATTTCTTAAATAACCAAGAAAGCCTTACTAACACTGAGGATTTTGATGTTTCAGGAGAAATAGAATTCTGGAATCTCAGAAATGCAAATTTAGAAAATATTAGTTTACAATTAGAAAATCAAGAATTACAGCGGATTATTGATATTCTGGAAAAAGTTAGAGCACAAAGTGATAATTTAAAAGGATTTGTAAATCTAAAGAAAAATATTTTAGATGAAAGAAGAAGAGCATTAGAAATTCAAAAATTTTTGAGATTGTTACATGAGCCGTGTATTCAAATTAATAGAACTGAAATAAAAGAATTACCTCCTATTTTACAGAAAATGATCGATAGAATAAGAATAATTTCTTTTTGCGATTCTTACAACACCACAGAAAAAGTAGCAGATTTGATTAAAAAAGTTAGTATTCAGCTAATGCACAAATTTATCCACAAAATAAAAGAAAATATTGGAAATATAAAGACTGAATATAATCAACAATTACACATTGATATCAAACTTATTAGACATTGTATAATTGAATGGAATAAAATTTTTAAGCAAACTCAGGAGAGAGTTAGACTCAGAGAAGAAGATCGCACAGTGGCTGAAAGATGGAATTTCTCTCAAAATGATCATCAAAATATATTTTATGACTTAGGAGCTTTTGAAAAAAGATGTCAAAATCTAGATGATATTTGTTTATGTCAATTGCAATTTGGAAAAAATAAAAAAGACATTCAACCGATATTTGGAGGAACCAAAAAATATGAAATTTACAAGCAATTAAAAGATATAGAAGAAAAATTTGATGATCAAATGAAAATTCTTTTTCATCCAGATAATAGAGTTGAAGATATCAAAGTAAATAAGTGGCAAGAAGATTATCGTTTGTTTTCAAAACATATAGAAGATTTAGAAGATATGTATAAGAATACGATTTCTTCTGCATTTAAAAGAGTCAATACTCTTGAAGAGGCGGTAAATTACGTCGAAAACTTCTATAGTATGGCAAAATTAGATAAAATTAAAACATTTATAAAATCTGATATCGCGTTGGAAGTTATAGAATTATTATACAATGAGTTAAATAAAATGAAATCAAAGAATGAGACAAAAAATTTCTTAAGAGGCATAAAAATGACTCAAGAAGGTGCTAATACAATGTGGTCCAAATTTTTAACACTGAGACTAGATGATTACTACAAAGCAATCAATAAGATGAATATGATATTTAATCCCAAAAATTTAAAAGAAGAGCATCCTTATATGAAAAATAAAAAAGTTGAAGATGTGAAAAATTTGATGAAGTTACTTGGAGGAATTTTGAAGGCATATTTACAAGGTGAAGTACCAGCTGTAAAAGACGAATTGGAATATATCTTAAAAATAAATGACCAAATTCTTGATGAAAAATTGAAAATTCCGCTTTTGATCAAATATGAATCCCCTACAGAAAAGCCTTAGTAATTTTATTAAATGATTTTTTTCTATTTTGATTTAAGTCTGTAATATAATTTAAAAATTTTTTTTTTTTAATTTCTTTTACTGGTTTTTTAATTAATTTAAGATTATGATAATATTTATTTAATTTTTTAGTTTCAATTTATACCAATGTAATTTCCCTATCGATCTTCTACATTTATTTTCTATCAACTTTACTCTATCAAGATTTGAAGAATTCTCGATTCCACCTGAAATTGTAAAGAAAATAAATGAATTGGAAGAAACTACAAGGCTTATTCGAGAATTAGTTATAAATGTAGTCCGAGAATACAATAACTTGGTGCTTTCAATAAAAACTCCTATAGAACAAACAATTTTTCAAGAAGAATTCAATCGCTTGATATTTGAAAATGTTAGTAGACTCCAAACAAGACTTTGGAATAGCACTGGAAACGAAACATATTTACATAAATTTAAACGTAGAATTGAAGAAGTAAAGGAAAAAATTATCAAATTTAAAGAAAATACTGAATCAATAAAAAGCAAATGCGAAGAAATATCGAAAAACGTCTATTTTGAATTGGAAAAAAATAACGATATTTACGAAAGAAATCAGCTTGTTGAACAGCTTAAAAAAAAGAGACATAAAGCTTCATCTTTTATAAACGAAAAGGCAAAAGAAATACTAGAATTAATAATGCTAAGTTACAAATTTATTGAAAATGTTGAAGATTCAGAAGTTTTCAAGGGTTTTAAATCTTATATAGAAGAAATTGCTGAAAAAGGGTTTTATGATGCAGTTGAGAAAGCCCTTGTAAATTCTATAACTTCAATGCATAGAGCAATGTTGGGTTATAAAAATGCAAATCCATCTCCATTTTTGAAGATTTATATTCAAATGGCAGAATCAAAAAATAAAAAAGAAACAATTGGAACTTATGAGTTTAATCCTAGTTATCCTGATCTTAAAAATTTGATTATGGATACCTTAAAAGATATGCAAAGTCAAGCGCTTAATTGCCCTGATATTATTAAAATGTTTGTAGAAGCAAATGAAAACTTTATTAAAAAACTAGAAAAGAAAAAACTAGATGATAAAATGAATAGACCAATGATTAATAGTATAAATAATTTAATAGGTGAAATAAAAGAAATTGAAACAAAACCAGAAAAACCCAATGACAGGAAAAATTTAAAAGGAGGAAAAGTAAGCAATCAAGGAAGTGCACCAACCGCAGGTAAAAATGTGAAAATAAATGATAAAAAGAACGCTAATAAAGATCAAGATAACAATCAATCTTTAAACAAGCAAGATAATCTTAATGATACTAAGGATAAACAAAACTCTTTATTTTCAATGTTTGGACAAGGTGAAAGAGTAATCAAATTCCCAAAAGCTGATGAAGCAAAGAGAAGTTTTACCAACGATTTAAAAGAAAAAGGACTTGAAAAAGAATTTAACAAAAAGTTACAAACTTGGAAAGATTGTCAAACTATAAAAGATTATGCAAAAATTTTAGAGGAGGAAGAAAGCGAAAGATTTATTAATGATAAATTTGAAAAATTTTTAATAGAACCAAATTCTCAAATCAAAGATTTAACATTGGCATTAAAAGAAAATATCAACAAACCTAGTGAATTTAAGACTGATTTATCTGCAGTAGATAACGAGAATACAATTCCAGAAACTATTGTTATTTCTTTCTTTTTACAATTTGATGCAACTCCAATCAAGCATAGATTAATTGATATGTGCGAAAATATTGTTACTTTTAATTTACAATATGTCATGGAAAAAACAAAAAAAGAACTAGTAATAAAAGTCGAAGATGACATTAAAGAGCACACAAAAGATTTTGAAAAAGAACCTGAAACAAAAGAAGATTATAAAATTATGCTTGATAAGCATGCTAAATGTGTCGAAGATATGCCCCTTTTATTCAAAAAAATTGATGCTGCTAAAGAATTAGTAACTCAAATTGTTGCTGTAAATTTAAATAAAGGTCCAAATGATGATTTAATTGAAAGAGTAAATAGCTTGGAAAAGAAGAAAGATGTTTATGAGCTCTTACTAGAAGATACTGAAAAAATGCTTAAAAGAGCTAAAGATAAACTTGCTAATCAAGTCCTTAAACAATTCACAACATTTAAACAAAAAGTTGAAGACCTTAAAAAAGAATTTTTATCAGATGTTCCTGATAAAATTGAAGGCTCAATAAGAGAAGAAATCGAAGAAACCAATAAAGCCCAAAGTAAACTTGAATTGTACTTTAAAGAATGCAAAAGTCTTAAAGAAGAGGAAGAAATTGTTAAAAAAGGCTTGACACTTTTCAAAGATGATCTAAATATTATAATTGAAGGTAACAAAGATTTATTAGAAATTGAAGAACAAATAAAATCCCTTTTCAAAATTTGGGATCTAAAAAGACAAATGAATCAAATTGTTTACGAATGGTGTCATACACAATTTTATGACTTTGTATTAGATTCAATGTCTGACGATAGACAAAGAATAGAAAACGAGTTATTAACAAAATGCAAAGAATTAAAGAATCGTCAACTTTATACACATATGAAAGATCAATTGGAAGTTTATGGAAATGTTATCGAAGTATTACGCTTATTGAGAGATGAGGCTATGAATTCTATATCTCATTGGGAAAAATTAAGTGGAGATATCAAAGAAGGAGATTTAAATCCTTATTCAATAGACTTTAATTTTGAAAAAATTTTGGAATTAAAGTTAGAAATGCATAAAGAAAAAATTCTTGAGAGAGTTGATTATGCAAGAGAACAACAGAAAGTAGATAGAGGATTAGAGAGAATCAAGGCTGAATGGAAGAAGAATGAATTCAAATTTGAATTTAAGGGAGAACATTTTAAATTGTTATCAAATGAAAAGATGATCAGTGATTTAGAAGAGCATTTAACAAAAGTAGCAGAATATAAAAGCACTCCGTTTTATGAAGACTTTAGAGAAAAAATTGATAATATGGAAAATGAATTAAATAGAATTTCAGATAATTTTACTTTATTAAAGCAAGTTTTGGAAAAATGGAATTATTTAAAAAATGTTTTTTCAAAAGACATTGATGATATGACTCAACAAGCAGGAGTTGAAAAGGCAAATTTTGAATCAAACAATAAAAAATTAATAATTATATTTGAATCTTTTAAAAGACTTTTAACTGTTAAAGAATGCTTTTTACAAAAAAATATTGAAAAAGATTTAAAGCAATTATATCTAGAATTTTCTGGTGTTGAAAAAGGGCTTCGTAGCTTAATAGAAACAAAAAGAAATAATTTTGAAAGACTCTATTTCTTATCTAATGATGATTTCTTAGAATTATTAGGAAATGGAGAAGATACAAAGATTGTCAATTATCACTTATCTAAGCTATTTTCAGGAATTGAAAAGATTGAAATTTCAGAACCCAAGAAATTAATTGAATATGTCTATGATTCATACCTTGAAAAATTGAAATTAAAGGAATCAGTTCAAGTAACAAACGTTATAGAAACCTGGCTGAAGGACTTAGAAAAATATACTATTGGTACCTTAGAACAAGAGTTCTCAAACATTTTCTTAAGAAAGAATAATTCTAATGATAGATTTGGAGATTTTACTTTGAATAAAAATGATGATATGGATAAAAAATTGGCAGATGAAAATTATAATGGACAAATACTTCTAACAATGACTCAATATTTATGGCGTAAAAGGATAGAAAATGAAATGATTGAAATAAGTAAAACCGAAAAAACTGATAAATCAGAAAAGCAAGAAATTAATTGGGATATGCATATCACAAGACTTAAAGATCTTTTAACTGGTATAGTTGCTTTCTTAGAGGAAGATTCTAAAAAAGGAAATATTTCTAAAAAAAATCGCGTAATTCTTTACAATTATATCTTAATAATCAAACATCATTATGATTTAACTTTGTTTTTAAAACAACAAAAAATAAGAAGCAGTGATAGCTATGATTGGTTGAAATTACTTAAAATTAATATTGGTGCTCAAAGAAAAAAAGTAACTAATAACAAAAAAAATACAAAAGTCAATGAAGAATTACATTTAGTTACTATTGAACAATTAAATAATGTCTCTAATTATGGTTATGAATATATTGGTAATAAAGAAAGGCTAGTACTTACAACATTAACTGAAAGATGCTTTTTAACTATGATGACAGCTCTATTCTATCATAGAGGAGGTTCGTTGCAAGGTCCTGCTGGAACAGGTAAAACAGAAACTGTAAAAGACCTATCAAGGAATCTAGCCAAATATATTATTGTGTTCAATTGCTCAAATAAAAACAATTACAATACAATGTCCACGATATTTATGGGAATATTAAAAACAGGAGCTTGGTGCTGTTTCGATGAGTTTAATCGTATTGAAGTAGAGGTTCTTTCAGTAATAAGAATCCAGCTAACCATAATTTATGATGGATTACGTGCAAATGCCAAATACATTCAATTTAAAAGTACCTATTTGGATTTAAATAAAAATCTTGCCATTTTCATAACTATGAATCCAACTTACATATTTAGATCTGAATTACCTGATAATTTGAAGACTCTTTTCAGACCGATTTCCTTAATGCATGCAGATAGACAAAGAATTTGTGAAATTCGATTCCATGCAGAAGGCTATAATTCTAGTCCTTTATTGGCACAAAAACTTGTCACTACTTTTGATGTTATGGAACAGCAATTGAGTAAACAAGCTCATTATGACTTTTCTTTAAGAACAATGATTGCAATTTTACTTCACGCAGGTGCGATCAAAAATTCAGTAATTGCTAATGATGAACATGCATTATTAAAAATTGCTATAGGCGATATGATTCGACCTAAATTAGTCTCTGATGACGAAGAAATTTTTGAGGCAATTATAAATTCTATCTTCCTAGAAGGAAAGCATGATGAAAGAGGTGATCAAATGGATCGAGATGAAAACCTGAGAAAAGAAATTAAAGAAGAAATTGAAATTTCAAGAAAAAATTATACTGGTTCTCCATATTTAGTGAATCAAATTATCTTGATTCAAAATTACTTGAAAATTAAACATGGTATCATGCTTGTTGGGGACTCTCTATCTGGTAAAACCACTGCTATTAAAATTTTACAATCTCTTTCAAAAAGACTCGCAAAAAAAGATCAAAAAGAATTTACAGATATACATATCACAACAATATACCCAAAATCTGTTGAATTAGATGACTTATATGGAAAAACATACATAAGTTCTCTTGGAGAAACCACTTATGTTGAAGGTCTTTTGCCTTATCATATCAAGGATCTTTGTAATTTAATAAAAGATGAAAAATCAAGACTTGTAAAATGGTTATGTTTAGATGGACCAGTTGATTCTTTATGGATTGAATCAATGAATACATTATTAGATGAAACTAAGATGCTTTCATTGCCATCTGGTTATCGAATTAATTTAAAACAAGATGTAAAAATAATTTTCGAAACAGAAAATTTAGTCCAAGCAACTCCAGCAACTGTATCTAGAGTAGGTCTTATTTTCTTTGAAGCTGATAAATTATCTTGGTTCCCTATAGCGAGAAACTGGCTTGATAAACGTAAAAATGATAAAAACTGGTATGAATTAATTGCAAAATGGTTTGATAAATATGTTTATGGAATTTTAAATGAGCTTAAAGAAATTAAATTGATTTATTTAATTAATACCCATGAAAATCAAATTATTATATCATTTATCAAAATATTTGAAAGCTTTTTGGATGAAATTAAAACTGCAGGTTCAGATGCAAACAATGAAGAAAGTGCTGATAAATATTGGGAATTCGCAGAAAGATTATTTATTTTCTCTTTAATGTGGGCAATTGGAGGAGCACTTGATGAACAGCAAAGAATTGTTTTAGATTCTATAATTAGAAAATACTCTCCAAATTTCCCTCCCCACTCTCTTATTTTTGATTATATGGTTAACCCAGATAAAGAGGAATGGGGAACTTGGGAAGAAAAAATGATTTCTTTCTCAGCTTCTTCAAATATGCCTTTTAATGAAATTTTCATCCCTACTCTTGATATTACAAGAAATAAAACTATTATACAGAATCTTATTAAAAATGACAATAATCCTCTTATTATAGGAGGAGTATGTACGGGAAAATCATCTATAGTTAAAATGATATTTAAATCACTTGATTATATCAAATATCAATTCATAACAGTAAATTTATCCTACGGTATTAAGCCTAAATCATTGCAGGAAGAAATTGAATATTATTTCGAAAAAAGAAATAATAAATTATTCCCGCCTTCAAATAAAAAATGTTTATGCTATATCGAAGATTTAAATCTTCCAAGAAAAGACCAATTCGGTTGTCAAATAATTAATGAGATGCTCAGACAATGTATTGAATTAGAAGGGTGGTATAGCACAGAAAACCTAACATTAGTAAATATTCGATCTCTATTGATGTTTGCTTCCACTTGTTTAAGAGGATCTGATAGGTCTGATATTTCAAAAAGGTATGCCTCTAAATTCGTTCCTATTACTTTAATGACACCCAATGATTATACAAAATCAAAAATCTTTAATACTGTCTTGTCATTTTATTTAAGCAACTTCCCTAATGAAGATATTAAAAAGCTTTCAGATGGATTAACTCAATCAATGATAGGTCTTTATAATTCTATTTTAGAAAAAGATGCTTATTTACCAACACCAATGAAATGTCATTATATATTTAATCTACGTGATGTGAGCAAAATTTTCGAAGCTATATCGAAAGTTAAAGGTCCTTTTTATACAAGAGAATATTTCATAAAATTATGGGTTCACGAATGCTTCAGAACCTTACACGATAGATTCTTATTTGAAGATGATAAAAATCTATTCCGGGATTTAATTTCAAAACAGATAGAGGTAAATTTAGGAATAACTCTAAAAGATTGTCAAATAAAAGAAAATAGAGATTCCATTTTTGTAGATTTTATTGCTGAATCCTATGAAGAAGTAAATGACTTTGAGGAATTAAAAAAAGCTATTTTAACTAAAATTGAAGGTAATAAATTGTATTCCCACATGGTATTTTTCGATCAAGCTATAAATTACATTTGTTTCCTTAACAGAATTTTGAATAAAAATATTGGTGGACATGGTTTACTTATTGGTACAGGAGCCTCTGGAAGAACTTCTTCAATCAAAATTGCCTGCGAATTATCCAATTTTAGAATTTTACAAATTAATGCAGCAAAAGAATTAAAATTAAAAGAATGGAAAGAATTCATTAAACAAATATTAAAAGAGAGCGGGTCTCAGGGACAGAAAACATCTTTAATAATTCAGGAAAATGATATTATTTCGGATGAAATATTTGAGGATTTAAATTATATTATGCAATGTGGAATGATTCCAAATATTCTAAATGAAGATTGGGAACAAATGAAACAAGAGTCTGCAAATCAAAATGTCCAAAATATGTCAATGGAATCCTTTATCTCCACTTTTAAAAAATATTGTTGTGAAAATTTGAAAGTATTTATAAATTTATCTCCACTTGGTGAAAAGCTAAAAAGTTATACTAGAATTTACCCATCAATTATCGATTATTCTACAGCCATTAAATTTATTGATTGGCCTGAATCAGCTTTAATTGAAGTTTCAAAATTCCATTTGAATTTTGAAACTGAAAATTCTGAAGATGATAGTGATATAAAGTTGGATATTGCAGAAATATTATCAAAAATGCATTTATCCGTATTTAATGTTTTGGAAAAAATGAATCATGAAACCAAAAGGAAAGCATATTTTACATCCAGTAATTTTGTTCAATTGATAAAAACATTTAATAAATATTTATCTTTCAAGAAGAAAATTATTAAAGTAAATATTGAAAAATATAACTTGGGAATTCAAAAGATTAAAGTGGGTAAAGAAAAGATTGATGTTATGTCTTATCACATGGAAGAGAAAAATAAAGAAGAAACTACAAAATTAAAAGAATTGGAAAAAATTATAGATGAAATCAATGAGAAGAAAAAAATTGCAATGGAGCAAGAAAATGATTTAGAATATGAAAGAGAAAAAAATGCCAAGAATCGAAAGTTCTTTGAAAAAAACATGGAGGAATCTAAAAAAGAATTAGACGAAGCAGAAAAACCGATGAAGGAAGCACATGATTTGATCGTTAAAAATATAGATAGAAAAAAATTGGCTGAATTTAGAGTCTTATCAGAAGTACCTTCTGAGATTAAAAACGTATTTTATGCACTAATGGCAGTATTCAATAGGCCTCAAACTTGGGATTCTGTTAGAAGTTATTTACAAGATATATCTTTAGAAGATCTAGTAAAAATTGAAAATTTACCAGTAACTGAAAAAGGTAATTTTGCTAAGATTCAATCTTATACAAAAGAATTCAATTTGGAAAAACTTCAAAGAATGAACCAAATTGTGCCAAATCTTGCACAATATATTATTTTAGTTGAAAAATTTTTCAAAGCCAAATGGAATGCAGAAATTAAAAGGAAAAATCTTGATGAAGCAAATAAACAACTTGGACAAGCTCTCCAAATATTAATGGATTTAGAAGCGAAATTAAATGAAATTAAATTCGCTATTGAAAAACTTGAACAAGAGAAAAGAGATAGAGAATCTGCTCTTGATAAAATAAAAGAAGAAACAGGAAAAATCAAAACAAAATTAGAGAGAGCTAACTTTTTAATAAATGCATTTAAAAATGAGGAAGGAAGATGGGCTGAGTCACTTTTAAAAAATCAAGAAAACTTGAAGAACTTAACAGGAAATACTATTTTAGCAGCTGGTATTTTAACTTACTTTGGCGTATTTTCTGGCAAATATAGAGATGATCTATTGAAAAATTATTGGATTCCAATATTAAACAAAAAAGAAATACAAATTTCTGAAAAATTTGAATTTTTGGAATTTATATCAAATTCAAGAGAAATTCAAGATTGGGTTATGCAAGGATTACCAAACGACAATACATTTAAAGAAAATGCTGTGATTATTAAATATTCATTGAATTTTGCTTTAATTATAGATCCTCAAGATCAAGCATTAATCTGGATAAAAAATATGCAAAAATCAGCAAATGATGAAAAAAAAATGCTTAAGCAATTTACACCTCAAACAAATAATTATCTAAAAAGTATTCAAGAATGCATTAATAGAGACACAGTTATTATAAATAATATAGGCGAACGTTTAGGAATGGATTTAGAAGATTTCATTAAAGGTTTGAATAAAGACAAAAATAGACTTTATTTAATGACTAAAGTTCCAAATCCACATTTTTATCCAGAAGTTTCATCAGTTCTTAATGTTATTAATTTCCTCGTTAATGAGAAAGGTTTGGAAGAACAACTTTTATCAGTAGTTGTAGAGATAGAAAAAGAAGACACAGAAGCAAAAATTCGACAATCAATTGATTCAATATTCCATTCTAGTAAAGCATTAGATAAATCAGAGGAAACTATTTTACAATATTTAAATGATGCAGGAGATAATTATCTTGAAGAAGATCAATTAATTAACGAATTGAAGCGTTTAAAAGATGCTGCAGTAAAATCTGCAGAAGAACTTCGTATAGTAAGATTGAATCTAGATAAAATTGAAGTCTCAAGAGAAGAGTATCGTCCATTAGCAAGAAAAGTATCCAAAATTTTCTTTGTTTTATATTCAATGAATAATATAAATAACATGTATGAATTCTCATTGCATTCTTATAAAGAATTATTCAAAAATTCAATAAAAGAATCCAGAGAAAAAATCACCAGCTCTGAATCATCTGATGAAAGAATTAAATCTATAGAAAAAGTTCATATCACTAAAATTATATCATTTACAAATCAAAGTTTATTTGAGAACCATCGTTTATTGTTTTCGTTACAGCTTTGTCTTGCAATGATAACTTCAGAAGAAGAAGAATTTAAAAAAGAGTTAGAAAAAAATAATGCGAATAAGGCTGCTCAAACTACTAGTAATAATCGAGGTGGAGACGATAAAGATCAAGAAAATAATAGCTCGAGTAAAGTCACAATGCCTGATATGTTTAATCAAACAGAATTTAGCATGTTGATTCAAACTAATTTTGATCATATAGATGCTAGAAGCTTCCATAAACCAAGTTGGATAAATGACGAAAATGCATGGAAATTCATTATTAATTTGGAAAATAAAATTCCTGATTTTAAAGCCATTATTTCCTCATTTACTCATAACAATACTGATTGGTACAAATGGTATATATCGAAAGACATAGAAAAGGCTGCCTTACTCCCTGATTGGGAACAAAAGTGTAAAGGAATGAAAAGTGTCAGAAGGCTATTATTGATAAAAGCTCTTAGACCTGATAAATTCTCTACGGTCTTGAAAGGCTATATTCATAATAATCTTGGTATTGATTTACGTGATACTCCAATTAACTTAAAAGAGATATTAATCAAAGAAGTCAATTGTTATACTCCTCTTCTAATAATACATGGAAATGGTATTGATCCTTCAGAATCTCTTCAAAAATTATGGGAAGCTGAGGAAAAGAAAGAACAAGAAAATAAAGAGAAAAACGCAAAAGATCAACAAAATCAAACAAATACTTTCAAAGATGAAAAAGATAAGAAAAGCGAAAAGAAATTCTATATTTCAACATTAAATCAAGATCAATTAATCCTTGCTTTAACAGATTTAACGGAACAAGCAAAAATTGGTGGTTGGGTTTATTTTGCCAATACACATTTAACATTACAATCTATCCCACAGTTAGAAAAAACTTTGGATGATTTGAAAGACGTACATAAAGATTTTAGATTAATAATTTCTACAAATCCTCACCCTAAATATCCAATTTCTTTCTTGCAAAGATGCGAAAAAATAACCTTTGAAATGCCAAAAGGTATCGGAACTAACATGGCTAGAATACTTGATGATTTACAGAAAGATAATCCCAAATTCGAGAATTATGAAAGGGTGGAGAAGAATGATTTTAAATTTTCTTCTTTTTCAAAGCTAGTTTATTCTTTATGTATGTTCCATGCAGTTTTGATAGAGAGAAGAAAATTCAAATCCTACGGATGGACTTGTTTCTATGACTTTAATAACTCTGATTTTAAAATATGCTTCGATATTTTGAAATCTTATATGAGTAAATTTACATCTTCAGGTGAAAACTTCCCTTGGAAAGCATTACAAGAATTAATTGTTATTAATTATGGTTCTAGATTTACTAATGAAAAAGACCTTGCTTTACTAAACACCTATGCAACAGCTTTTTTCAATCAAAAAGTTATTTCTGAAAAAGTTTATAACTTCTCTTCAGTCGAACCTCCCTATCTCCTCCCAGATGATTCTTTATATGAAAGATTTAAAAACTCTGTCAGTTCAGATCCCGCATATGCGAATAAATCTGAATTTTTCCTCAGAACTAATTTCTATAAAGAAGAAGCAAAAAAACTTCCAAAGGAAGATCCCCCTGAATTATTCGGATTGCATTTTAATGCTGAAATTTCTTCACAAATTGAAGATAACTTATTGCTTATAGAAAATATTAGGCTACTGTCCCCTGATCTAATAGCCAATGGAATAGGTGCAACACCAAAAGAAGAAATTATAATTGGAAAAATTCAAACTGCACTTGGAAAGATGCCAAATTATCTCAATACAGAACTCGCCAAAAAGAAAATTCTAATTACCACTGCAGATAAACAATTAAAATTCGATCCAACTCAATATTCACTATTTTTGGAAGCATCTAGATACAATAACTTATTAAGAACAATTAAATCAGATTTAACTACTATTGAGTCTGCTCTTCGAGGAAACACTGTACTTTCCCCAGAAATTGAAGAAATGATTCATCAACTATATGAAGACAAATTTCCTGTTAATTGGCTTATGGTTTATCTTTCTACTAAAAAGTTTACAACTTACATAAATGATTTAGTTAATAGAATCGAATTCTTTAATAAATGGATCACTAACGGTTTTACAACTTCCTATTTTATTGGATATTTTACCAATCCAAATGGTTTTATAACTTCTATAAAACAAAAATATTCTCTAGATAATAAAGTTAGCTTTAATCGAGTAAGCATTGATTTTAAGGTAAATAATGAAGATGACGATGTTAAAGCAACTACCAAAAACGGTTTTATTATAAAAGGATTATTTATTCAAGGAGGAATATGGGATAAAAAAATTAGTGTTGTCAAAGATGAAAATATTCAAGATTTAAATACTCATATGCCTCTCATTATTATGACACCAATGATTGCTTCTGATCATGAAAATCTTGCTAATCAAGTAATAAGTCAAAATCAACTTTTAGCAGGAGGAGCACTAGTTATGCAAAGTGGACCTATCAAGCATTGGTTTCCTGTTTATTATATTCCTATTAGAGGTGATTATCTAGGAAAGAATTCTTATGTAATGGATATTCCTCTTAATGTTTTCAAGGATAAAGATAAAGAAGGTCAAGAAAAAACAGAAAAAGAGTATATTTCTTATTGGATTAAAAAAGGATCTTGCTTGCTCATGAGTAAAAATGATTAAAAATTTTCTTCTTTAGAAATATTTATTTTGAAATGAATTATATTTTGAAAAGTTAATTCAATGATTAAATTAGGATAAATTATTTTGAAATAAACTTAATAAATAAATGAAAAATTTTTATTATTTATTTAAAATAATTGAAATAAACAAACTATGAAAATAAAGGTTTAAATGAATTAATTTATATTATTAATTAATTTTATGCAATTAAAATATTTTACAATTTAATTTCCTTACTTTTTCACAAAATACCAAAATTATTCTCTTTGAACAATATCATAAATTATAATTTATAAAAAACCACACATCTATGCTTGCTTACGCATTTTTAAAAAATAACTTTTACTTTTAAAATTAAATTTCTAAATAAGCATATATTATTATATTCATTAACCTTAAATTCAAATTTATTCTAAATTTGAGAAGCAGCATTTAACTTATTGCAAGTATCTTCTAGAATTGAAAGTAATGTTTCTTCAGTAGTCTCTCTATCTTTTTTTTCATTTTCAATATCAATTTTCGTTTTAGTAATCATCAATCTAAGCATCTCTAAAATAGCTTCTTCTGTTTCCTCTCTAGTTTTTTTTTCAATTGATATAGAATTTTGTAACTTTGAAACTTCCTCTTGGACTTTTTTTAATGTAACATTATCATTCTCAATTCTTTCATTTTGTTCAAATTTTACCAATCCCTGTAATTTAGGAATGTCATTTTCCAAATATGTTTTTAAATTTTCTATGCTTTCAAATCTATTTCTCGATTCTTTTGAAATTTCTATTTTCAATGCATTATATTTATCGTCAATTAAAGTGCTGAATCTTCTTTCAATATCTTTTCTAATCTCTCCTTCTTGTTGAAATCGTTCAAAAATTTTATTTTCTAATAATTTTATATATTGATTTTTAGTTTCCATTAAACCTTCTGATCTTGTTTTTTGATCATCAATTTGTTTTTGAATAGCGTTAAGCTTTAAAGAAATTTTTTATAATATAAAATTCAAAAATAATATCAATTTGAAAGTAAAGAAGTTATAAAAAATTTTAAATTGTTCTTTTAATTCATTTCAAAAATATGTTCTTTTTTTCGATTTAAGGAAAATAAAATAAAAAATTACGTTTTCTTTGACAACTAAGAATTTTTTTGATGTATTCTCATTTATTTGATTTAATTGATCATCTACTTCTGAAATTTTTTGATGTAAAAATTCAAATTTTGAATTATTATCTTGATCAATGTTTGACTAATTTTAATCTTAACTATTTTATTTACATTGAGAACATTAAGTTTATCTGATAATTTATTTAATTTTTCAAACGTTTGATTAAAAGCTTTCGCATTTAAATTGAGTGCGCTGTTATTAGAAAATATTTTTGAATTTGACATTTATAATTGAAATATTTATTAGAATAATTAAATAAAATTTGTATAAAACATTGTTTTTTTATTTGATATTTAAAATTAGAGGTTTATAAAATTAAAAATAGTAAAAATCTATTTTTATTTCCAAAAAATATTAATATAAAAACGGGGATTGGGGATTGGGGATTGGGGATTGGGGATTGGGGATTGGGGATTGGGCCCAATCCCCAATCCCCAATCCCCAATCCCCAATCCCCAATCCCCAATTTTTTACTAAT
>Ga0194116_10004210_pt1 | contig 16688 bp, 12 predicted proteins | sample TA2MahsurfametaG_4_FD_148617 | JGI IMG/M metagenome (GOLD analysis project Ga0194116, IMG submission 148617) | Freshwater microbial communities from Lake Tanganyika, Tanzania - TA2015008 Mahale S9 surface | ecosystem: Environmental > Aquatic > Freshwater > Lake | place: Tanzania: Lake...
CCCAACCCCCAATCCCCAATCCCCAATCCCCAATCCCCAATCCCCAATCCCCAATCCCCAATCCCCAAACCACTCAAATTAAGATAATTTAAGTTTGATTAAGATTCCATTTACTCATTTAGAAAATGAAATAAAATATAAATTCCTTTTTTTTATATAATTAAACTTTTTTAATTTTAAAAAAAAATTAAAATTCGATACAAAATGAATTTAATTTCAGAATCAAGCTTATCAAGATTTAGAAAAATTGATTATTCAATAAATGGGATGTTTCAAAATGAAGATAATACTTTGATTTGTTTTGCAACTGATAAAGGTTATAAAATATTTGAATCTTATAATTTAAAACGAGTATCTGAAGAAGATGAATTTCAAGAATTAATTGGTGATATACTAATAGCTATCCCTTTTTATGAATCAAATATTGTTATATTTGTTGGTTCTGACAAAAATCTAAATTTCCCTTCAAATCAAGTGGTTATTTGGGATGATGTTAAAAGAAAAAAATTAGGAATTATAATTTTGAAAGAAAAGATTTATTCTGTTCAGGTTCACAAAGAGGCGATATATGTACAAATATTTAATAAAATTTTGGCATTTGAATTTACTACATTAAAATATTTATTTACATTGATTGATGTGAATTGTTTATCATCTGACAAATTATTAACAAGTCATAATATTAACCAAGTAGTTTTGGCTTATCAGTCGAGTTTGAGATTATATCAATTTAAAATCGCCAAACGTAGGAATATAAAACCTTTTCCTAAAATATATTTCGAATGATTAATTTATTAGAATAAATAAAAATTTAAAGCAATTAAATAACTCTTATTATATTTAATATTTAGTGAAACTAAATGATAGAAGCCAAATTATCGGAAAAGTTCAATTTGTTTTAACAACTCCATTCAAACTAATCATAAAATACTGCTTATCGAAAAAAGGAGATAATGCAATTGTTATTGGAGACTCCAACAAAATTCACCTTTATTCACTTGATGATTACAGATTGAAATATTGCCTAGAATCCTCCCATCCAATGAATAGAATTATAAACATTGCTATTTCAAAGAAAAACAAATTTTTTTCTCTTCTCTACGAAAACTACAATTTGGAAATTTACAATTTAATTGAAGAAAAAAAAATAAATACTAATTGTGAATGTGTGAATCAATTACTCTTGAGCAAATTTGAAAATAATAAAGAAAACAATCCTAATAATTTAGCAGGAGCAATAGCTGGGAAGTTCTTCAATACAACTCTAAGCAAATTTAAAGTAAGATGCTATATAAAATTTATCCTAAATAAACATTTTAATTAATAATTTAGAATTTTTTCAAACCAAAAAACAAAAAAAGCTTTGCTAAATATAAATTCAATCCTTATTCAGATCTAAATTTTATAAATGATGACGACATTCAAAGAATGGAAAATGAAAATAACTTCACAATATTAAATTTTGAAAAAATAAATGAAATAGTAAGGTCTAAATAATATTTATATTATTACAGATAGCAGGGGAATACTAGAAAAAGTAAAATTTAACACAAAAGAAGGAGGATATTGCTGGAGTTATAAAACGATTTCTTGGCTGGGATCAGACAGAAAGCAAGGAGATTCAGAAATAATGAATTCTCTTTATACCATGGATTAAATTTACAGGAATAATTCATTTAAAGATTTAAAATGCATAGAATCTAAAATTGAATTCTAATACTCATCATAAAAAAAGTAATTCGAATATATTATCATATTTAATTAAAATTTTTGATTGAATGTTTATTAATATTTATTATCAATTAACATATAATACTTATAAATTTTGAATTTCATTAATTTTTTTATGAGAAGTAAATCATTAAAAATATCAGTTTTAATCTTCAATACTAAAAATTTTACAAATTAAACAAATAATTATTATTTTATATCTAAGAGATATTTTAGAAAATTACAATAAAAAAAATTATTAATTTAACGTCAGATATTTTGATAACCTCTATAGCTATTTATTACTTTTTATTTATAATTGAAATATTTTTTATTTTAAATTTATATCTTATCAGAGATTCCTTTTCTCATATTTGCATAATTCTCCATATTTTCAACAATGATTTTATTTTTTTTGAGAGTTTTTTCTTTGTTCAATTGTTCCAATTCATATAAAGAGTATTTTTTTTTTAAGGAAAGTATTGCATCAATATTATCGTATAAATCACATTTTTCAACAAGAATTCTATAAATTTCCTCTTCTAATTGAGTATTTTCCATAATTCCTCTATTTATTAATTGACACCTTGGGTTAAAAGATGTAAATATTGCTGCGAAAGTTCCTAATAAAGTACCGAGTGGAAATATTAATTTTATTGTATCACGATGACAATAAACATAATCTTTTAATAAAAATTTTAATATTAAAAAATTTATTTATCTAATATTTCTAAAAAAAAAGTTAAATTAACATAGATTACTATATTTATATTTTGCAGCTGCAGGGGCAACTAAAATTCCCAATAAAAAACCATAACTAAAAGCTCTTGTTAGTAATGTTCTACAATTTTGATGTGTTTCAGCGTTAATTCTTAATTATTAAAGAGATTTCAAAATATTTCAAAAAAAAAATGGAATGACAATATTTGGTATTATTCTTAATTACCTAGGAAATTCATCGCTATAAGGTAAATCTCTTAAAAATTCTTCCAAACTTTGATAATTTACAAATTGCTTTTTATATTCATTAATTTTAAGCTCATAAAAGTCTTGTTCTGTTATTAAGTCAGAATTTAAATTTTTCTTCATCTAAAGAATAAACAATATTTATATATTATAATTAATTTTTATTAAAGCATAAATCTTCAAAAATAATTTTCTAAAGATTTCAAAATTTGAAATGCATTCTTCACCAATAGGATTAAAATCAAATTTTAATAGAATCTCGTAAAAAATAAAAAAAAGAATTTATATTTTATTTAAAAAAATATATAAAATAAGAAATGATTTTTTTAATATTAAATGGATTTTTAAAACATTGAATAAATTTATTTTTATTTTTAGTAAAAAAATAAAAAATTAAAATATTTTAATGAAAAACGATGACCAAAATAAAAAATTGATTAAGTTATTAGAATTAAAATCAGCAAATAAAACCCCAAGTAGAAAACAAATATCAAAATATTTGAGTAATAACAAATTAAATACAAGTAATTTAACTAATTCTTTTATATCGAAATTTGATGAAAACAAAAGTATTAATTCTGAAAAGCAGGAAAAATTTAACAATTCATCTAATAAAACAATAGACAAAGATTTTAATGATAAAAGTATTAATCAAATAAATGATAGTTATTCTCTTAGTAGTTTTACTAAAAAAAATGTTGGAATTATAGATAATAGACACAAAACTCCAAATAAAAATGACTTCAACTCTTCACAAAAAAGCAAAACCACAAAAAAATTATATAGATTATCATCAGCCATTAATCTTTCGAATAGGAAAATTAGCAATAATTTATTCGATAATAAAAACAATGATCTATCTTACAATAGCGATAACAGTAAAATTGAAATTATAAATAATAAAGGGAATACTATTAAAATTGGAAATATTAACAACATTCAAAATTATAATAGTTATCATATAATTAAAAGAAATAATCAAATAAATAAAACAGAAAATTTCAATATAAAAGAATTAACAAATATTATTAATGTAAATCCTTCTAGATCTCCTAATGACAAATCTGAAAAAAGTACAAATTATGAATATCATAAAAATATGTATAAAAAAAAATTATCGAATAAGAATTTAAAAGATTTTGAAAACAATAACACTACATTAGGTGATTCAAATCCTGTCAAAGTAGTTGTAAGATTCAGACCGATGAATACAGTTGAGAATGTATAATTAAAAAAATTATAATTTTTTTAAATTATGAAAATTGAAAATGATTTTATTTTTCTCGAAATATTTTATTTACTATATTTAATCGAAAAATAAGATGAAGTATAAATAATTTGATAACTTATTAAAATTGAGAATCGGTTAAGATTTTTATACTACTGCTTTAAATTTAATAAATAACCAAAATTTGTAATTTTTATTAAAAAACAATAAAACTATAAAAATAGGAAATGCTTCTAAGAAACTTAGGAAAGCAATGTGTTGAATTTAAATCAGAGGATACAATACAAATTTTAAAGACTGCAAATGAGATGAAAACATTTACATTTGATCGTGTATTCAATACTTATTCTTCTCAAACAGAAATATTTGATTGTATCGCGAAACCTTTAATTGACGATGTTTTAAAAGGCTATAATGGAACAATTTTTACTTACGGTCAATCAGGTTCTGGAAAAACCTATACAATGTTTGGTGAAGATATTTTAGACGAATCAACTCAAGGGATTATACCAAGAGCTATTTTAGAAATTTTCAATTTTATAAACGATGAAAAAAACCATGAAATAAAATTTGAACTAAAATTTTCGATGCTAGAAATTTATATGGAAAATTTATATGATTTATTAAATCCAGATATGAAAAGCAGTGATTTGAAAATAAAAGAACATTCAAAACATGGAATTTATGTAGAAAACCTTTCAGAAATCTATATTACATCACAAGAAGAGTTCTTGCTTTTAATTAATGAAGCTGAGAAATGTCGCAGTGTTTCAGAAACAAGTTTAAATAAAAATTCTTCAAGATCCCATTTATTGTTCCAATTGCAAATAACCCAAAAACTCCAAGATGACACAGAGAGGCGTGGATCTCTTAATATGATAGATTTAGCTGGAAGTGAAAAAATTTCGAAAACTCATGCAATTGGAACAACTTTAGAAGAGGCTAGAAAGATAAATCTCTCTTTATCTAATTTAGGAAATGTCATTTATGCATTGGCATCTAATAATGATCATATTCCTTATCGTGATTCTAAATTAACAAGAATCTTACAAGATTCCTTAGGAGGTAATAGTAAAACGATGTTAATTGTCAATTGTTCAATCCATTCATATAATGCTGAAGAAACATTTAGCACATTGCTTTTTGCAAAAAGGGCGAAAAAGATTAAAAACAAAGTAAAAATTAATATCAAAAGATCAAATGAGCAACTTGAGGCTATAATAGAATATTTAAAAATAAAACTTAAAAATGCTAATGATGAAATAGAAAAACTGAAAGGAAATTCTATTTCATTTATTCAAGGAGAATCGCTTAATTTTATAAATGAAAATATGATTAATATTAATAATCAAAATAATATAAGTAAAAACTTCGATGACAACGCTATCGAAATTTCAAAAAAAAATTTCAGTTATAATTCAATTGGGTATAATCACGATGATGGAAATTTAGAATCAAACAACAATAAAAATAAATTTGATATTTTAAGCGAATTAAAAAGGAAAAATATTAATCAGAATTATACAGGGTATAATTCAGATCTTTATGAGAAAATTATGGAGTTAAATAATAATCTTGAACAAAACAAAGAAGAAAATTTAAAAAAACAGATGAACTTAAAAGTTGATAATGCTAATGATCTTAACTCAGCTAAATTCGAATATAAATTAAATTTTGAAAAAGAAAGGACTGAATTCGAGACAGAAATTAAAAACAAAAATAAGGAAATTGAAAATTTAAAAGTTGAGGTATGTGAATTGGAAAAAGAAAATCTTCAATTGAAGGAAAAAATGGATGAAATTATCAGGGAAAATAATATTGAAAAGTATATTATGCAAGTTGAAAACACTATGAGAGAATTTATAAAAGATTTAACAAATTCATATGATAGCATAAAAGAGAACGAATTAAATATGCTAAAAGAGAATTTAGTTGAGCTGAAAGTTTACCAAATTGAGATGGAAAGCAAATATTTAGATATAGTAAATGAAATTTCTGGATTCCAAGAAGCAGAATTTTCTGAGAAAATTAATAATTTATATTCTAAATTAAACAATAACAAAAATAATTTGAAAATTAATAAATCAAATTTTAATCTTCAAAAGTTTAATGAGCAAAGCTCCAACAATAATAAAGATAACAAAAATATCTTTAATAAAATTCCTCCATACATAAAAGATGGAAAATCATCTTTAAATAATTTAAAGTTATTTAATACTGATAAAAATGAAATACAGGAAAAAGAATTATTCCAAAGCTTTGAAAACGATTTAGAACTTTCAATAAACACATTAAATAAAATTGAGATTGGGGTTAAGGATAGTTCTCCATCTATGAATACTATTAAATTAAAATTTAAAAAGGATGAAAGCGATAAAAATGATAGTAAATTTTTCAATGATAATGATAATTTAAATAATTATAATAAAAACTTTTTAAATTTAAATGAAAAACACATAAACAATAAAAATATTCCAATCATTGGAGTTTATGAAAATAATAAAATCCCAAAAGATAAGAGCCCCTGTTTAATTTACAAAAACATTTTTGCAAACTCGATCAAAAATGAAATAGCCTGTGCTTATAATAATTCTAATAAAGAAAATAAAAAAATAAACCAAAATTCAATAAATAATAATATTAACCAAAAAACAAATACATTTAATTTTGAGTATTTTGAAGGAGCCAATCAATTTTCGGGGCCTATTGAAAACAATTTAATTGATAATAAATTTAAACTTTTTGGATTAGATCATAATAACAATGATAATCCTTCTCAAGGTAAAACCAGAAATAATAATAAAGATAATTTAATAAAAACAAACAATCTTTCATCCAATAACATAATGAATGATTATCAATTTAATTCGAATGAAAATCTTCAAAACACTATTAACAATATTGTTAATAATAATTCAAAAGGAAAAAATAATATTCAACTTTTACAAAATAATTATAAATTCAATTTATCATGTGAAGAATTATTTAAAAAAATTGAAGAGAATTTGAAAATTTTTGATGTAAATAAAATTTCTTTTAAACAAGATTCTCAGAAGACAAATTCACAAGAAGAAAATAGTTTGCCTAAAGATAAATCCTATTTCAAAGCTGAAAAATCAAATAAAACTAAGAATAATATAAACAAAAAAATTGATTTAAATAATCCGTCCTTTTCAATTAAAACGCAAGAAAATAATTATAGGGATTATTATTCGAATATTGTATTATCATATAAAAAAATATTTGAGAAAAATAGCTTTTATTCACAAAAAATCTTAGATGAATTTTTAAAAAACTCAGAAAAAGAGGATTTCGGAAACAAAATAGAAGAAGACTATGATGATAATTTATTTTTCAATAAATCTAAAAATAATAACGATTATAATAATAATTACATTGATCAAAATAAATCAACTTTGAAAACTCTTGAAAAGAAATTTGATTATTACTCAAATAATAATTTAAATCTTATTAATAATTCTACAATAAATGATGACTTCTTATCAGTAAATGATATTACTGAAAGAAAAGACCAAACGAAAAATCTCTATGATTTAAACAATACGCAACTTAAAAAAGATTTTAATTTTACAGTAAATAAAAACCCAAATTTTGCAATCGATAATTACCTTACTGAAGAGAGAAATTTAACATGTGACTCAAAAATTATTGCAAAACTAAAAAAAGGATTTGTGTGCCTAATGCTTAAAAATATATATTATGAAAAAATCAATTTGGAGTTGTTATCGAGATTATCTATAGATTTAAGTAAATATTAAGTTATTAATCATAAAACATAATTAATTAATTTTTAGAAATATTTAGTAATGAGACTTTATACAGGAAAAAATTAATGAAGAATTTGCCAAGGTTTATTTCTATTTTTGAAAAATACTTAAATTTGCTTGAAGATTTGAAAAAAATAAAGTTTCGAAGAGAATTCCAAGATTCAAAAATAACCTCATCGTTCCAACCACAATTAAATAAAAATAATCAAATTAATCTAAATTTAAGGAATTCATTTGAAAAAGAAGAAAACTTCATTTTGCTAGATCATAATCAAAATTTGAATAAATCGATTGATTCGATTAAAAATGTTTTAGAAAATGATGAAAAATCTTTTTTATCTTCTAGTCCTAATAATTTTAAAAGCAATGCAGATAAGTTTAAAATGTATAATAGTTCTAATAATGAAAAAAGTAATCAAAATAGCCCTAATGTTTATTATAATCCTGTCTTAACTAGCTTTGGATCTAATAATTTGACCAATTTGAATGGAAACAAGAGGGGAAGCCATAATGTTGTAAAAAGCATCCCAAGGCATCCTTCCCTTCTTCAAAGTAATATAACATTTTGCAATTATCCTTTCTTATTAAATAGTAAGAATACAAATAATCCCACATTAGAAAACAATATAAATAATTTATATCAAAATCAATTTATGTGTCAAAATTGTAAATGCATGAATTACATTAATGAAAATAACAATATGATTAACATTCAAAATAATGATCAAAATAACGTCTCACCATTTAAATTAGCAAATAGTAAAAATAATGAAAATAATAACAATAAAATAAATTTAGAGAAATTTAATGGTGATCTATCACAAAATTTATTATCAGATAACAAAAATATAAGTTTAGAAGATTCTTCGAAAGGAGAAAATTTAAATAAAAATTTCAAGCAAGAAATAAAAGAAAACATGAATTTTCCCAATAAAATGGAAATGGAAAAAATCATAAATCTTGAAAATAAAAATACTATAAAAATTAAAAATGCAAAATGTGAGGAAATTAATGGTATATATTTCTCTCATTCTAATACTCCAGTAGGATTAAAGACTGTTAAAATCATTAGTCCGAATAATTTAAATAATAAAAATGTATTAAAAAGTGAACGAACTAGTTTAAAAGGGAGATGTGAAATGTATAGAAATTCAATTATAAGTAATGCTTCAAATTTGATAATAAATGATGATGCATTTTATTTATCTGAATTGAATCTACTTAGAAAGGAAATTTCTCTTTATAAAAATTGTTTTGATTATATGACTTATGAATACAACGATTATAAATTTTATGAAAAAATCAAAGAAGAAGCCCTTGAAAAATTTTATGAAGAAAATAAGGTAATTTTTGAAAAAGAAGTTTCTTGCTTCTGGAAAGCTTTGAAAGTTTATAAAGAAATCTTCATTGATCAAATCAAGAACAAAGAACAAAAAATAAATGAAATGTCTAGAGTTTTTGATGATATTGTGGTGGGCGAAAATTCAATATTATTAAGCAATAATTTGAATCTAATAAGTAATATGAATTTTAATAGTATTGGAGGTGTGTTTAATTCTTTTAAAGAATTAAAAATTTTTAAAGCATTTATTTTAAATTGGAATATTTTTAAATAAAATTTTAAAATAGTGACTGATACTAATTCTGTCTTTAATGGAGAAAGGAATGAAACTTCAAAAATAAAGGAAGAATTTTTGAAAAAGTTAAAAAAATTCAAATTTAGATAATATTAAATATTTTATTTTCATCTATAAAATTTAACAATTTTAGTTTCGCAATAAAGAAAAAAAATCAAATTTTAAATGAGAATATTAATAAAGACAATGATTTTCTTAAATTAGCTGAAGCTTTTTATAAAGTAGAAGGAACAGCTACTAAGTAAATTTTTTATTTTAGTTATTAAAATTCTTATAAGAATTTTATAATAATAATTAAATAGAAAACTCGATTACGTTACGATTGAGCTTAATGATTCTCCAGATATTGTAAAATTAAAGTATGGATCGGGTTTAAATAAAAACATTCCAACAAAATCTCCTTTAAATCGAGGATTTACTGGTTCTTTAGTAGGAGATGAAGGAATCGAAAATTTGACAAGTGAAGAGAAATAATAGAGATGTTCATAAATTGAAGATTATCTATAGGGCAAAAAAGACTATTTAATATTTATTCATTTATTTTTAAAGTTTTGTTTAAAAATGTTTGTATTAAATATATATAAAATGAATATAATCGAGCTTTATTTTACCATGAATTATCTATAAATTTAATGTTGTTACTAAAAAGAAATTTTATTTATTTTATTTTGATTTTAGAAAATTAATTTTCTTAAGTTTCATAATTAATATTAATTATTTAAATATTCACCACATCATTTATTTTATAAAAAGATTAATTTTTCTTCATTAAAGGAATTTTTAGTATTTATTTTTATTTCCAAATATTTCACAATCATTCAATATGTGCTCTTAAAAATTAATTTAATAGTAATTATTCATTAATAGCTTAATTTAGAAAATTTAAAGGGTTTTTTAAAAATATTTTAAACAATATAAATTTCAAGAATTATTCAATTTTATGAAATTATGAAAATAATTATGTAATTCTCAATTGAAATAAAATTATAATTTATAATAAAATAATTTATAAAAATTATAAATCAAAAAGAAGAAATAGAATAAATGGATGGAAGAATCAATGGAATTGAAAAACAAAAATATCCGAATATTAACGAAAATTTATACTGTGTAACAAAAGAAAATCAGAAATCGGAAGAAAAACAAGAACAAAATAAAGATGAAAAATCCTTTACTTATACTGCTAAAGAAATTATCGGATCAGGATCTTTTGGAGTAGTTTATCAGGCAAATATATCAGAGACAGGTGAAGTGGTGGCAATTAAAAAAGTTTTTCAAGACAAACGCTATAAAAATCGGGAGTTGCAAATTCTCAAGGAATTAAATCATCCTAATGTTATAAAATTAAGAAATTATTTTTACACAAAAGGAGATAATCAGCAAGAAATATATTTAAATTGTGTGATGGATTTTATACCAGAAACTTTATCCAAATTAATAAAATATTTTTATAAAACTAAATCTGTGATGCCTGTTTTGCTTGTAAAGATTTATTCATATCAAATGCTCAAATCTTTAGCATATATTCATGCAGTGGGAATTTGTCACAGAGATATTAAACCTCAAAATGTTTTAGTTAATCCAGCGAATCATCATTTAAAATTATGCGATTTTGGATCAGCCAAAAAATTAGTAAAAGGTGAACCAAATATTTCATATATTTGTTCAAGATATTATCGTGCTCCTGAATTAATATTTGGTGCGACGGATTATACAAATGCTATAGATGTTTGGTCAACAGGATGTGTTATAGCCGAAATGGTTACAACACAACCTTTATTTCCAGGAGAATCTGCAAGTGATCAATTAGTAGAAATAATAAAAATTCTTGGGACACCTACAAGGCCTCAAATTTTGGAAATGAATCCGGAGTATAATGAATTTAAATTTCCAATGATAAAAGCCATTCCTTGGCAAAAAATTTTTAAGAATAAAAATATGCCTGATGATTATATTGATTTGATATCGAAATTGTTAGTCTATGAACCAAATTTAAGACTTAAGCCACTTAGAGCTTTAATGCATCCTTTTTTTGATGAATTGAGAAATCCTAATACAAGACTTCCTAATGGAGATCCTATTCCAAAAGAACTTTTTTCTTTTACAAAAGAGGAAATCAATTCAGATCCAAAAGCAATTGAAAAACTTATCCCAAATTGGTTTGAATAAAATTTTATGATGTATTCAATTTAAAAACCGAGAAAATATTTCTTTTAGTTTTGTAGGAATTTGAATATATTTACTCCTGAAAATAATTCAAATTCGAAAAAAAAAATGTAAATTGATAATTATATTAAAACATGAACTTTATAGCCGTTCATTAAGATATTAAATTGTATTAGAATAGATATCAATTTATTAATTAAAATTATGTAAAATTATAGTGTTATGGTATTTCAAATAAAATTTTCATGGAAATTATTGTCTTAAATTTTAATAATAGATAAAAACTTAATTTCAAAATTGGAATTGATTAAATGGGAAATTAATTTAAATAAATTGAGGAAAATCATATTTATTTTTGTAAAAATTTTGTTTGTATTAGATTTTCAAAAAATCCAATCATTATAGATAATGAAAATGTACTAAGTTTATTAGTAAAATAGTAGATTTTTATATTGACATCATTTATATGGTTAAATTAAAACCTAAAAACAAACAATTATAGGTTAAAATATTTCTAAATCAATTCTACAAAATAATACAAATTTTGATAATTAATTTACTCATATATTATCTTTATTATTGGACTTTTTTATGAGAAAAAATTCACTTGTTATTTTTAATCAATTATAATATGTAATTCAAATCAAGAATTTTTTAAGTTTTATCAATCATTAAAGAAAGGATTTTTCTTTAATATATTTACTTTCAAATTAAATAATCGTTAATTTTTATGAAAATTAAAATTTTTTATTGATAATATTAATTGTTAATCAAAAATAAATAAAAATAAATAATTATGATTTAAATAAAAATAATTTAATTTCTAATTTACATATAAAAGTTAAAAAATGAACGCAGTAGATATTAAAATAGAAGAAAAAAAAAATACGAGTGTTACCATAGAACAAATAAAAGAGATTTTTTACAAATACTTTACACAAGATCACTTTGAAAGCAGTTTTTTCGACTATATAGCGAATATGCTACTTGAAGATCAGCCGGATAATGAAATGGATATGATGAACTTGATTGGAGATTATTTATCAGATAAGCTTACTTACTCAGATGATAAAAAACATGGAATTTGCAAAGAAATTTTTGAATGTTTAGTAAAAATAGGCTTTAAGGGAGAGAGAAAAGCTATTATTGCAGAAAAGCTTAATCGCGCTGTAAAGCTATCTGATGTCAAAGTTGGTTCAGCTAATACAATAACTTCTCTCAGCTTTGATCCTAATTTACTTACGTTAGAAAAAGATAAATTATATGCTGCTGGAATGCAAAATGATACAACTATAGGACAATATGTTCAAGATAAAGAAAAAGTTGATGCTATGCTTAAGCATATGGCAGAAATTAAAAAAATAAAGGAAAATGCTCCTGAAATTTTAATCCATCACAATCGTGATGAAAGTCATAAAGTTGATATTATTATAGATTCTTTTACAATAAGTATTGGTGGAAGAACATTAATTGATGAAGCTCAGCTTAAAATTGCTTATGGTCGGAGATACGTTTTAGTAGGGCGAAATGGTATTGGTAAAACTACACTTTTAAATCATTTCTCAAGGAAAGAAATCGATGGAGTTCCAAAACATTTACAGATTCTACATGTAGAACAAGAAGTTATTGCAAATGATACTCCACTTTTAGACGAAGTTTTAACATGTGATATAGAGCGTAATAGATTAATGAAAGAATTAGAAGAATTACAAAATAAAATGAACAAAGGAGATACAGATAAACAAGTTACTCAGAGACTTATTGAAGTTAATAAGCGTTTACAAGAAATTGATGCTGATGATGCAGAATTTAAAGCGAAAAATATTTTAAAAGGTTTGGGATTTTCAGATGATGATTTAACAAGAGCAACTAAAACATTTTCAGGAGGATGGAGAATGAGAATTTCCTTGGCTAAAGCACTTTTTACACAACCTGATATCCTTTTGCTTGATGAGCCAACTAATCACTTGGATATGAATGCAGTAATGTGGCTTGAAGATTATCTAAATTCATGGCCATATACTCTAATTGTTGTTTCTCATGCACGTGATTTCATAAACAATATTGCTACTGATATTTTTCATTTAACAAATGCTAAGCTTTATTACTATAAAGGAAATTATGATGATTTCGAAAGGTCAAGAAGCGAGAGAGCAAAATTACTTGCTAAACAAAAACTTTCACAAGATAAAAAAATGGATCATATGCAATCCTTTATTGATAAATTCCGTGCAAATGCAAAAAGAGCTAGCTTAGTTCAATCGAGAATAAAAGCACTTAATAAAATTGAAATTATTGAAGAAATCCTCGAAGACCCTACTTGTATATTTGTTTTTCCTATACCAGAAAAACTTAATCCTCCTATTTTACGATTAGATAATGTTGATTTAGGTTATAATGGAAATTTAATCCTTTCAAAAGCAAATTTTACTGTAGATATGACATCAAGAATAGCTGTTGTTGGTCCAAATGGTGCAGGAAAAACAACACTTTTAAAGTGTTTAACAGGTGAACTTCAAGCACTAGGTGGAGTAGTTTATAGGCATAATAAATTAAAATTAGCAATGTTTACTCAACATCACATTGATCAATTGGATATGGAATTATCCCCAATTGAACAGTTAGCAAAATTATTTCCTGATTTATCAAATGAAGTTATAAGAGGCCATTTAGCAAGTTTTGGTATAACTGGTAATTTATCTCTTAGACCAAATTATCTTTTATCTGGAGGTCAAAAATCCAGAGTTGCTTTAGCTGCAATTGTTTTCAAAAATCCACATATTTTGCTAATGGATGAGCCTACAAATCATTTGGATATAGACGCAGTTAATGCACTTGCTGTAGCACTTAATTCATATAATGGTGGTTTGGTTATAGTATCACATGATCAGCATTTTGTTGAATCTGTATGTACCCAAATTTGTATAGTCAATCATAAAAAAGTTACGAATTTCAAAGGTAACTTTATTGAATACAAAAAATTCCTCAGAGCAAATGGTAATAAATAAGTAATAATTTTGAACAATTGAAAAATGTGCTTTCTTATTTATTTTATTTAATTAATTGATTTATTAATTATTATAAATCACATTTTCATAATATGCATTTAAGAATGAAATTTTAATTTTAAAAAATAAAATAAAAAAAAATTGAGATTATAAAATCTAATATATAACACAACAAAACTAAAATATTTTATTTTATTTTTAAGAAAAATCTGAATTTAAATAATTTAAAAAAATTTTTCTATTAAATAAGTATAAATTTGCTATTATAAAAAGTTAAATAAAAAATAATAAAAAAATATCCAAAGTTTATCAGCTACAAGCTTTATTTTAAAATAACTTTTACTAGTTTAAATAAAATTTGAATAAATCCTTTCATTTTGTTTTATGGAAATAAAAACAATTAAGAATAAGTGATTTATGATTTTAATACTTGACCTTTTAATAAATAAAATAAATGATTAATAAAATAAAATAAGTTATCTACATCTAAATCACTCTGCTAAATTTAAAAATTTCCAAATTTTTTCATTAGACTTTTTTTCTTGACTTTTTTTCATTTGCAAATCATATGATTTTTTAATTGATTTAATAATCTCAGCTAATCTATATCCTGCTAATGCAATTCTTCTTTTGATAATTTCATATGATTTTTTCATATAATCATCAGTTGGCCTTGAATTATATTCAATTTCAGCATAAATAAAATCTTTGGCAATCTCATGAGATTCAACAATCCATTCTTTGAAATTTTTATTGGCAAAAAATTCATCTAAATTTTCTTTAGGAAATTCCTTAATGTATTCTTCAGCTAAAGAATTCATATATAGGTTTGATTCATGGGTTAAAGGCTAAAATTATAATTATAAAAAAGAAAATCTTCCAAAAAAATTAATTTTAAAATTTTTTGTTAAAATTGAAAAATAATAATATTGTTTTATATTAACAAATAATGATTACTCTCTGAATTGATTCACGTAATTTTGCTGCTACAGAATCGAATAATTTGTGTAAATTTCCAATATTTTCATCATACTTAATTATGAATAGATTTCCTCCTTGATCACCTTTTGGAAATTTTTCATTAAATAAAGCAACAGCATGAAGAGGTTGATGAATATCTCCCAAAACATGAATAAGATATCTTATTAAAAGAGATTTTTCAAATTCTAAATTCATGTTATTTTTTTCAAAAGTTTTCCATGTATTTAAAGATTTATTTGCGGTAGTCTAATTTTAAAAATTAATTTATAAAAAATTCCTAAGTTTTGAAATATTTATTTTTGATTCAATAATTATGCTTATGAATTTATTATTTTAGAATGATAATTAAACAATAAACATGTTTCCTTTTTAAATAAAATTTAGTTGTTATAAATTTTGGAAAAATTACCTAATTCAAATAAAAATAGAGTATTGACAGAAATAGATTTTTATAAATTTAAACTCTTGAACAAAAATTTTTTTTTTTTAATTTTTTATATGAAAAAAATAAAACATTGAAAATGATTTATTACCAAAACTCCAACAGCATCATCAGGAGTACTTGTTACATTTATGAAATCGATAACTGAAGTCATATTTACAGGAACATTTATAAAATGCCAATTATCCATAGCATGTAAAGAATATTCTTTTAAATCATCAGGCCAACAAGCACTTTCAACAAAATTATTTACTTTTCCATGTGAAAAAATATTCAAAATTGATGAAATTCTATTAGCTAATTCAAAAGCATCAGGATCTTCATTTGAAAGGGTTATTTCTGCAACTTTAGCAACTAGCATATGTCCAAGATCCCACCAACAATAACTTACATTAATTAAAGCTAATACAATTAAGAGAATTCTAAATTCTTTCATTTAGTATTTTTTCTAATAAAATTTTTAATAAAGCTTAAATATCCTTAAAAAATTAATAAAATTTATTTTCAAAAATAAAATTTTAATTAAGAAAATTAATAATTTTTAAAAATTATTATGCATTTACATTAATCACAAAATAAATTTTTTACGATTTTTTTTTAAATTGATACTTATATAAATTATTTAAATTTTTTTCTAATTATTTTACGAAATAATATATTTTTCATAATTTAAAGCAATTAACAATTTATATATTCAAAGAAATAATTAATTTATTAATAAAATTCTTTTTCCTGAAATCAAATATTTCAGAAAAAATTTTC
>Ga0194116_10004213_pt1 | contig 16684 bp, 8 predicted proteins | sample TA2MahsurfametaG_4_FD_148617 | JGI IMG/M metagenome (GOLD analysis project Ga0194116, IMG submission 148617) | Freshwater microbial communities from Lake Tanganyika, Tanzania - TA2015008 Mahale S9 surface | ecosystem: Environmental > Aquatic > Freshwater > Lake | place: Tanzania: Lake Tanganyika...
TTCCCCATTTTTTTGCATTATATTGATAGAAAAATAAATAATAAATTATTTTTAATTATTTTAGGGCTTATTTTTATTATAAAATAAAAATAATTAAATTTAATCATTAAAAAATTAAGAAAATGGAGGATAGAAATAGTAATATTTATTTAAAAAAATTTATATAGATAATTCAAATCCTAATAATTCACAAAATTTCAGTTATTTAGATGATCTATATCAAAGATTTTTCGAAATGTATAATCATAACAGTAAAAAAAAATTTTTAAATCAGGAACGAGAGAAATGGTAGAGTGGCTTACAACTCTAAGAACTCGCATGGATCAGCTACATTACAATGATTCAAGATATTTATTACGTAGATTGCTTCCTACTCTAGTTGAATTATTTAATAGATTAATTTCCAATAGAGAAAATGAAAATTACCAGCTAAAAGTAGCAATTCTTGATATTTTTCAAAGAATAATTTTAGATGATCAACTAATAGAAAATTATCAGCAAATCTTGGGCTTGTAAAATTAGAAAATTATTTTTTATTATTCTATATTTTTTATTTAGTTTGATATTTTTTTCAAATATTATGTTAAATATTATAAGAGTAATAAAAAGAATTATTGATTTAAATCTCAAATTGTTAAAATAATTATCTTTCAAATTTTTTGATTTTATTTATTTTAAATTTATCTAGGGTCCCACTAATCATAAAAACTGAAAGAGAAGAATTAGGAATAAAGGCACTAAAAATAAATTTAGAATATTATAAACATTTGAAACAAAATTTGGGAGTAAGGAGGATTAAATATTAATGCTAAAATTTATATAGATAAGAATAAATGAAAAATTTTTTATTCTTAAATTTAAAAATATCAATTTTCTTTAATAGATAGTAATTAATCATTAATTTTTCTCAGTTCTTATGTGTAGAAAGGTTTATGGATATAGTAAAGATAATTTGGGAAAATTACGATCAAATAGTAGTCCAAAATTTTGATATAATCAAAAGAGAACAATTAGCAAACAACAATATAAAAGTTATGGCAATAGCTTCTTTCAAGATTATAAGTGAGATAATAGGGATTTTAATTTATATATTAAATCTTTTTTCTGAAAACGTCTCACAAACAATACACAATTTGCTTCCAAGTTTTATAAATATTTTAAGAAAGTTAGAACCAAATCCATTTAGAAATTGCGACTACGATCCTTATAGAAAAATACAAATAGGTCTGTATGAAGATTATTTGTATTGTATAACTAAAATTGAATATTTCCTAGCTTTTTTGATGAAAGTTGATAATCATAGCCAAACCTTTTTAATAAGGCATGGAGATGATATAATAAAGGCTCTTATTTATGTTTTGGACAATTTACAAAAAAATAATTTTGCAACTAGGAAGGAAGTACTAGCAATTACAAAGAGTATTATAAAGCCCCTTTCTCATCAGTTTTATGAAAAGAATGAATATTTTAAAAATGATGAAAATTTGTTAGGTAAAAATCAACTTGCTTATGATTCTCTTTATATGGAAGTTTCTAAAATCCATTTGACTTTAATCGAAACAATAAGTGATAAACTCAATTTTTTTCAAAAGGCCTCTTTTGTGGAAGATTTTATTATGAAAATAAACAATTATAAAATAGGATATGAATTTAAATTCTATTATTTTTATTATATATATACTTTAATAACAACCATGAACTCGAGCATTCCTCAAGATGCTTCGAATCCAAATAGAGAAATAATAATTAACTTGAATAATTCAATTCTGAGAGAGACTACATATTTTCTTGAAACAATGCAAAAAATTTTCAACAGAGCTGAAAATTACTTCAATATAGATCCTACGGATAAGAAAAAAAGAAATGAATATTTAGAAAAATTTTTTTTTGAAACTGGTAATCCTGATGAAGAAATTGAAGAATTGAAACCGGATATTAATTTAATAAACAGATCAAATACTTATAGAATTTATGAACTTATTATAAGTAATGAGTACGAAAAATATGTCAATGTTGAGGAACCAAAATATTTGCACGAAATATTACGACAAATAATTCAAATCTTAAAATTTTGTGTAAATCAAATTCAAAGTGAATTTACTGGGCATTTCCATCATCAAATGGAAATTTCACAAAAATTAAATAACATCGGTCAAAGTAAAATTAATTTTCATCTTAAAAATCTAAAATATAAAAAAAATTATTTTAATTATTCAAATATATAAGCAAATCAAATTCGAAATACTCCAAATATTCAGGGTGTAAGCGGAAGTTTTCCTACAGGTCAAAATCCTCTTTTAAATCAAAATAGAATATTCATGCAAAGTTCAAGTACTAATGAGCTATTTAATTCTAATATTACTCAAAAAAGTTTACTTTTGAGGAAGCTATTCAAAAGTTCAATAAAAATTTACGAAAGGTTGTTTAAAAATCATGCTCATAATTCTAGTGAAGATAATATGGGCAAAAATTTTTATGAAAATTTGATATATATTTTTTTATATCTTCCATATCCATTATGTTTGATAGTTTTTCAAAAATTAATGCCTTTTATTTATAAAGCTATCCTAAAAAATTCTAAAAGTTGCCCAAATAAAAACTGTTTAATAAGCAGCATGATTGACACCCTTTTCGATGTAGGAAGAACTCATCCTCCACTAGATGATAATTTAAAACATTTGAAAAAAGAATTATTTGAAATATTCTTAGATTTTTTTTTCGGAAAAATTCATTATATTGGAAATAATTTAAAAATTCATGATGATTTAAATGATTATACAGGAAATACATCATCTATGACTGTATTGATTAATGTCTATAAATCTTTATTTAGATTTTTGCCAGTATATTCGAATGATGATAAAGCAAAGATAAAGATAATAAATTTTCTTGTAAATTGCCTTATATTGACAAAAAACTCCAAATATTTTGGAAATTATATATATGTTATAAGATGTCTTTTCAAAAATTTATTAAATGTTGCTAATGCTAATATAAATAATACATTGCAACAACAACAATTTGAGTTTTATAAAGAAACTATTCATCTTATCTATGGAATAATGAAATTTTTAATAAGTATAAAGGAAAATTTTCCTTTTTTAAAAGAAATGTTAACAGAAATAATTTTAATTTTCCCAATTAAATTTAAATACATGATTGACTACGCCAAAATAGTTTTTCCTACTTTAATTGATGCACTTAACATGAATAATGAAATAATTCCAATTGGCTTGCAATATTTGGAATGCTGGATGAATGCTCTTTTTCATAAACCAGAAAATGTTAATCCTTTTTTACAAAATAATATAAGCCAAATGACTACTCTCCTTACTAGTCATTTGTATAAAAGTTATTCTATAAGTTTAAATTCTCTGAAACTATTGTCTAAACTAGGAGGAAAAAGCAGAAACTATATGGAAGATAAATATATTAATCCTAAAACATCTCCAACAAATATTCTTGTTGTTGATTTAAAAGATAAATCATCTTCGAAATGCATAGAGTTTCCTATAGATAATATAATAGATCTATGTATAAAAATTGTTACTAATTATAAAAGACATTATGATAAAGAATGGATAAATCAAATAAGAACTAGTTTTAAAACTTTAAAAAGTTGTTTTTTAACTTTTATTTGGGGTAAGATTGAGGAAGAAAAATTACAGGAAATTATTACAGAGATAAAAGAAAAAGTTACTGAGTTTAATTTAGAAAATTTTGAAACTGAAGATTATTTTAAAAAAATGAGTATTCATGAAGATCAAATAAAATGTAATATCATTTACAGAAAAGCCGAGCATTTTTTAGTTGATAAATTATTAAGAGGAATTTTCTTATGTTGCACTATTCAAGATATTGAAGGTAAATTCAAAAATTGTTATAAAATACAATTAAAAACATTTTTTGTTTATTTATTTGTTTTAATAAAATATTTTTTGAATAAATTACATTTCTATAGATGAAATCAAAGATTTTGTAAAATATGTATGCGACTATTTTACAATTATTATGATTATTAAGAACAATAATAATAGATATTGTAAAATATTTGAAATTGATCCAACAATTATATTAGATATCATCTGCGAATTTGTTTTTTCAACGTAAAATAAAAATAAAGTTTTAATCATTAAATTTTAAATTGTTTTAATCAAAATAAAAATAGGAATCCCACTGTATTCAAAAATAACAACCAAACATGTATAAGTGTTGCTATAAAAATAGTGAACCTTATTATAGATACAATAGAAAATTTATTTGATAAAAAATATGATCTCATTGAAAAACTTGAAATTATTGATATAATCTTTATGAAATTTTTGAATTCTTGTTATAATAATGAATGGTCTAAAAGAGGGGGTGGATTAGTTATAATTTTAATTTTGATTAAGCGATTTTCAAAGAGAATTATTGGTAAATATTTGAAAGAGATCATTAGAATAGTATTTTTAGTATCAAATAATTATTCTTCAGTTGTGAAAATTAAGTACGAAGTCGAATTCCAACTAATAATTAAACAATTAATTGATTTATATTTGAATTTTGATAAAAAACATTTAGACAAACAAACAGAGAGCAATCAGAATAAAAATGAATTAAGTATTGAAGAACAAAAAACAAATTTTTTTAATATACTTTTATATTTTCATGAAGAAATTTTGAAAAATTATAATTCAACTTCTGACTATACAAGGAAAATTTGTGAATTCACTTACAATCAAATTAAAGAAAATAGTGTTTTCATTTATAATACAGAATTATTCATTCTAATAGATATTTATAAAAATCATCAAGATTTATTTTTTGAAAAATTAAATCATGATTTTCCAGAAAATTATTTCATTAAAAATACCACCTTTACAACACTTAACTTAAATCAAAATATTGAAATCAAAAAACCAAATAATAATTCTAATACTAATTATAAAGAGGAAAATATTATAATTGACTTGGAAAATAAAGATAATCTCTTTTTTAAGAAAGTTCTTGAATATATGCAAAAACTTACTATTAAATTAGAATTAAATTCAAGTAACTATAATTCACTAATATCGAATAGTTATGCTTTAAATCATATTATAAAAATAAAACCAGAATTATTTGTCGATTTAATTTGTTCAAATCAGGAAAATTTTGAATTATTATTAAAAGTCTTAAAAAATCTTTTTGGCATTTTAATTTGTGATATGTATCTTTATTTAGAAGTAACAAGAAAAATACACGAAATCCAATTCAATTCTAAATTTAAATATTTTTTTCTTGAGAAATTCTATAGTACCAATACTTTACAATTTAATTTAACAATAACTACAACTGATAATCGTAGTGAAACAAAAGAGCTTGAAAATGATGTTTCTGATGAAACAATAGAAGAAATAATTAAATATATTTTTAATCAACAACATAATTTTATTTTTGATCAACATTACCAAAACAATACAAACTATTCACCAATAGATCCTTTTGTCGCAGAAATATTCCCTATTTTGTCCCAAAAAAATAAAATGATGAAGTTATTAATAAAAACTCTTAAAATTATGTTATCTAATAAAATCCTTTTAGAAAAATTAAAACACAATTATCCATCTAATAGTAATATCAACTTAAATCAATCCCAAATTCCTGAAATAATTAATTTATCAGTCCCTCCTACATTTATTTCGAATACGAATAATTACAATGTTATTGGGCAACCAAAAAATTTGACTCCAATAATGGCAAATATAACTCAAGATAATTCCTGTAATTTCAATAAAAATATACTTTATAATGACTTTAAAATTAAACCAGACTCGATTGAAAGATTCTTTGAAATTAAAAACAAATGTACAAACTTACTTTTGCGATTTATAATTTATAGAGAAGAAAAATATTTGTTGAAGGCTGCAAAAAAATTTATAAGAAAATTACTTAAAATAGAAATTAATACTAAAAATTTATTACCTGAAGAAGAACTTAAAAAGTGTATCAAACCATTATTAGAACAAGTAGCCACAAGTAGACTTAATTCTTTTAAAATCGTTGACAGTTTGGCAATTTTAATAAAGCTTTTATCAAGTAATTTTAATGATACTCTTGCAAAAAGACTTTATGAACATATAAGTCGAACTGATCATATAACTAATCCAAATATGATTGGTCCAAATTTAAATCCTGTTTCGGATTTATTGAATTATGATAATAGTTTCAATCATGCTATTATTTCACTTTTATCACATATGAAACCTGTACAAATAAAAGATTTATTTGATAATATTGTAGCTATAATATTAAAACTTGAAGCAGATATAAATATAAAAGGAAGAAATTATTCTATTTTCAATTCCAAATTCAAAAATAAAATAATAAAATTATTTTCAAATTTCACAGATAATATATGGGAATTGCTTAAAAAAGAGAAATTTTTGGAAATAAATAATTATTATTTTTTTAAGAGATTAATTAGAGAAGATATGAGTTATGCCATTAGAGAAAATTTAGCGAAAAATTACAAGGATTTCTTTAATAATTTTGATGAAAGTAATGTCACTTTAGAATATTTACAAAAAGTCAGAATTTTCAAATTGATAGTTAAAAAGTCTCCCTCAATTTTAAAAGAAAACACGAATTTAATTAACCATATTTCAAAACATGTAGAAAAATATTCAGATTTTTCAAGAAGATTCAATCCTGATAAATTAAGATATCTAGATGAAATTTTGAAAAATTTCACAAGAATATTAATGTTTTATTCATCAAAGTTCCAAAAATTAAATTATCCAATATTTATATTAATTATATATAAAAAACGAACCCTTATAAATAGAGTGAAAGAAAAAATAAAATTTTTTTGCTTTAAAAATATAAATGAAAAAATGAAAGAAAAACGAGCAGATAAAATTCTTCAAATTTTCATAAAAAATTTCAAAAAATTCAAAAATATGTATTGTCTTGATAAAATAATAAAATTTATAATAAATCCTTTAATTGTAAAATTTTACTCTCAAAATAAAAGAATATTTTATCTAGATAACAATTACAAAGAATTAATTAAGTTGATTAATGAAGAAGAAAACATATATAGTGTTTCAAGTCCCGGGCATGCACCAGTATTAGCTCACTTAGCCGATGATTCAACTAAAATGGAGATAATTAAGTTGTTTATTTTGTTGATTATCAATTTCTTCCTTCCAAGAAAAAATGATTTAACAAGAGAAGAGCTAATAGATATTAGTAATTTTATGAAAAATAAAATAAATAATTATACTTATGGCTCTTCAATTTATAATTATTTCTTACACTCTATCTTCCATCAATTTAATGGAAATCGGGAAAACATTATTAATGAGAGTATGGAAAATATAAACTCATTATTTTTCAAGCACACAACCTCTGATCAGTTCAATTTAATAAATTTATGTTCAGATATATTTATTTCTTCGTGTTTACATACCAAACCAGAAGAAATTATTCAATTCCTAAAAAGAAACATGGCGGAAAAAAATATAAATATAACTCAATCATTTCTATTATTTTCAATTATCCTAAGGTATCCAGATTATTTCCAAACATACAAGAATGTAATTTCCTCTTGTATAATAAGCTTCAATATCAAAATTTTGAGTGCCCAAACGATTAATGCCCCAACTTATCAGAAAAAAATGAGTATTCAATTACTGGGATTAGTTATTAAATGGCTGTTTTTAGATACAAAAGATATACCATCAGAAAATAGAATGAAAGAAAATTGTCTCTTACTACTTACAAAATATTATAAAACAAGCTTATTACATCAAAGTGCAGATGGAGATTATATTGATCTTGCCCGTAGACACTTACTTTATATTAAAGAGCTAATTAAAAATAATGATTTTAGCATAAAAAAATTCCTTATTGAATCAGAAAATGAATCGACTAATCAATCTTTAAAAATTTTCCTCAATGCATATTTATTTTTACTTAAAATTGCAATCTTGTATTGTAAAAAAGATTCCATTTTACAAAATATTGATCATTTCTTTTTCTTATTAAAGCAAATATATGTAGAACCTAAAGCCAATGTGAAAGCAACGAATGATGCAACTTTAATTATAAGAATTGTTTTATCAGAAAAACTCCTAAATCAATTAAATACTCATAGAGAAAAGTATGATGCTGAAACAAGATTAAGCGCAGATTTTACTATTATTAAGAACATTAAGGAGTCTTTTGATCAAAATTGGAAAACATTTGAAAAGAAGAAAAACAAATTGATTATAGATTATGAATTTGACCAAATAATTTATCAAGATTTCAAAAATGCTGATATTTATAAAAAAGTTATCTCTTTATTCAGAAATAGACATATGAATGCAATTGCTTATGACACTTTATTTGAAATATATCCTCATTTTGATTTTAGATTCTATTTTATTTTATATTTTTACTTGCTTGATGAAAATATTACAGTAGATAAATTACCCTCCAATAAGCTTATGATTGAGGATGTTTTAAAAGTCAATGAGAATTTAAAAAAAGGTTTCTTTGAGAATTGGTTTATTTTTACAATGATCTGTATTCAATTTTTAAAGGAAGATGAAAAATCAAGAGACTTGTTATTTGAAACTTCTAGAACTTCAGATTATTATTCTGGAAATTTTTTTTTCTTATATAATTTCATGAGTACAGAAAATTTAGAAAAATTGAAGAAGCCGAAACAACCACAAAATCTCAATTTTGAAAAAAAATTTCCAATCTGGGATATAGTTACCGAATCTCTCCTCATGGGATTTTACCTAGCATTTAGTAATAGAGCTTTAATGCAAACTTACAAAAACCAAATCTTAAAATTATGTTTTTCTCTAATAGAAACATATCAACAAATAGTTGAAGAAAAAATAGAAGAGAAAAGAAAAAACAGTGGAGGTTCATTGATTAACCAGCAATTAACATCTCAACAATGTTATTTACTTCTGTTAATTGAATATAAAGTTCAAATGGTTTTTGATTGCAAATTTTTAAATCATAATGAAATGAATTCTTTTATTTTAGATTTTATGAAAATTTATGATTATACAAATAAAAAATTACAGGCAGGACAATCATTGAAATTATCCCTAACAAACATCAATAGAACGATGGAATATATTGAGAATTATAAATATGAATATGATAGAAATATAAAGGAAATTTTGAAAGTTTTGATGTTTTGTTCGAAATCACATGAATATGAAATAAGAAAAAGAATATTTGAATTATTTGAAAAATTCAATGGAGCTACTATTTTCAATAAACTAAAATGGATTTTTCAAATAGAGAATAATTTAAATATTGAAATTGATAACTCTTCATGGTTCCCATATTCAGTGGATTTGATTTTATTTCATTTCCAGTTGAATGATAAGATAAAAAGAAAAGATTATTGCTCAAAACTAAGAAATTTAATAGCAGATAAACCTCTTGAAAATAAAGAAGAAAAAAAGGGATATTCTGAAGACGTAGAAATGAGAATTACAAATCAAGGTAAAATTATTAAAAAATATATTAATAAAAAATTCAGCTTTAGAATGGGTAGAACCTTTTAATAAAGAAATTGAAGATTCAAAAATTGATAACATTATAGTACCCATCAGAGAAATTGTTTTGAGTGATATTACTATTTCACAAAAAGTAATTAAATAGAAATATGAATACTTAAATAAAAATTTTAAATTATAACTTTAAATGGAAAATAGTTATGGTTTTCAATCTTTCCTCAAGTATGGAGAATTTTGACTAAGACTGAACAAGAATTGATGGCTATTTATATTAATGATTTTATGAAAGCAATCACCAATATTCCTATCGGCCCAAGAATTGCACTAATAGTCAAATCTTTACTAGAAGCTTTTGCTAATTGTTATCCCCTTATAAGAATTGAGCCAGAAATTTTATATGTTCTAGCAAAAATTCATTCAACATGGAATTCCGTCTCATTTTATTTAGAAGTATTGATTACTTTTAATCTTATTTTTCGAATTTTTCTATTTTCTTATATCTTTTTTAAATATTATTAAATGAAAAGAAACTATTAATTTCGAATATATATCGCGAAAGAAGCTTTTTTTGCTTGAGTAAAATTTACGATAGTTTAAAAGAATCGGAACATAATATTGGATTAAAGAGGTTTATAACTAATAATCTCGATAGTCTCAATGGGTTAGGTAAATATAAGTTAATTAATGAAATCAATTTATAAGTGAATAAATATTTAATATTATTTTATCAGCAAACTTACAAACTTCCAATTTCTATAAAGCTGAAGAAGACTTTTCTAGAGCATTCAAAACTCATAAAGAAAAATTAGAGAAATTGGACTTCAAATCGTTGATAAAAATAAAAAATTTAAACATAAATGATTTGGATAATTTAATTGATCGGAACATAAATAGTAATAACATTAACCAAAAAACTATGAATTCAAAAATAAATTATTCAGAATCAAATAGATTGTTATCGTTTTCAGATTCTAATTTAGAATCATTAAATATTAACGATTTAATTTCAAATTTAGATTGTGAAGATATACCAGACCAAATAGATCTTTCTATTTGGAAATCTGGTTTAGTTGAATGTTATCGTAACACAAATAATTGGAATAATTTACTCCAATTATCTGAAGTTACAAATAATATAGAAACTAAAATAGAATCTTATTGGCATATGGAAAAATGGAAAGAAATTGAAGATTTGAATATTAGCAAACTATATTATTTGTCGAAATTAAATCAAATTTATTCTATTATGAAATTAGATAATTCAAGGAATGATAATAGTTATCAAAGTAAATGTATGGATTGCATTAGAACAATTTTCCATGATTTCACAACTTTTCCCGCTAATTTTGAAAAATTGAACTATCATTATTTTTTAATTCTTCAACTAATTGTAGAAGCATGGGAAAGCACAAATACTTTAAAAGAAATTGAGAAAAATATTTTAGAATCAAAAATACCTGATTTTAGAGAGAATCTAATAATGTGGAGAGATCGAATACCTCATATATGTGAAGGTTTCCATTCCCTTAAAAGTTTATTGGATCCTAGAAATTATTTATTTAAGATATTGAGGGATTTATTACAACATAACAATCAAAATAGTAAATTCTTTTTCAATTTTTATATAAACTATGGTTTATATAAAGTATTATAAAATCTAAATTTCAGTGTAGATTAAAAACATCTAAATTTTAATATTTTTTTATTTTTAGCTAATATGCGTCTTCAAATTATGAATATGAAAAATATAATGCCAAATATTTCGGATCATATATGGAACAACATGATATTTATTAAATATGCAAGGAAGCTGAATTTAATAAATGTTTATCATGAATATAACGCAAAATTTAATAGCTCGATAAATGATTTGGAAAATCTGTATCCAATCGAAATATTTATGAAAAATATGGAAAATTTTAAATTTATCAGGAAGGTAACTAAAAATTATCATGAGGGATTAAAACTTGCCGAAGATCTCTGTCTAAAATATACACAAAATGTTTATTCTCATCCAAACTTAAATCAATTAACAAGCATTAATCAAAACTCATTAAGAAATGAATTTCCAGAAAAAGAAGAAATAGATGCTGAAATAAATGCAAGTTATCTTGGAATGAAAGGTTATTTTTTATATAGATTGGGCAAAATTAGGGAAGCACATGAATGTTTCAATAAAGCCGTGGATTTGAATCGAACTGATTATAGTTTATATTTAGATTGGGCTGAAATGAGTGAAAAAGTTTTATTTACCCTCAAAGGAACAAAACTCGAGAAGACTTGGTTTGAAAACAGCCTGATAAATTATTTTATGACAATTGTCTTTAAATTGGATAAAGCCAAAACAATCATTCCTAAAGTTTTTTATTTAATAAAGAAATTTCCTTATCAATTAATAGGAAATAATTTTGTAAAGCACCTAGAAAATATTCCTACTTGGTTATGGATTTTCTGGATTCCACAAATATTTGAATTGCTCAAGACATTGTTAATTAATCCACAAAATACGCTTATTTTAAATATACTGAAAAAATTATCAATTACTTTCCCACAATATGTTTACTACCAATTGCTTATTTTACTTAGTTCGAATTATTTAAAAGATAGTTATAATTTTAAAAATGAAGAAGAAGTCAAATTGATAAGAAAACATTTAGAGGATTTAAAAAAACTTATACTTGAAATGGACAAACAGAATGATTCAGTAAAAAAAATAGATATAATTATTGATGAAATAAATAAGAAGATGGAGAAAAATTTTGATGATATAATTTTAAATCATTTAACAAATTTCTTAAATTTCAGAAACTCAAAGAAAATTGAAGATGGAGTTAATATAATCAATAAATACTTTTATCAATTAAAATCAATAAATGAATCTATTAGAGGAGAATATACAGAAAAGATATTTGAGGAATTTGAAATCTTATTCAAAGAAGGAAATTTTGATATTTATAATTTATACGAAAAAATAAAAAATTGGAGGTATTTCATAAATACAAAAAGAGCCACTGGTTCTAATTTCAAAGATATTAATCAAATTTTGGAGAGGGGTTTATGTAATTCAAATTTTGAAGAAGTAGAAGTCCCAGGTTTTTTTACAAATAAGATACAAGAACCAACTTCAGAAAATCGAGTTTTTATTTCAAGATTCGAATCTGAGTTTAATTTCAAATTTATAAATTCAGCACATAAAAAGCTAATTATTCGTGGTACGAATGAAAAGCTTTATTGTTTTAAGATAACGAACGAGATTTTTGGTAAAGATAATTCTGATATCAGAATAGCTCAACTGCAAGTCTTACTTAATTTTATGTTTGCAGCCAACAAAGATACTTATAAATCTAATGTTAAGTTTAATTTACCGATAAGGTTTCAAATTACTGGCTTTTATAAAATTATCCAAGAAGATTCATCTTATTATTATTTAGATGAAGTTTTTGATTTCTGTATGCAGAAAATGGGTTATGATCCAGAACTTTCTTGTCAGATTTATCATCAAGAATTTAAAAAATTATTTCCGAATTTACCATGTGAGAATATAGAGAACCCATTAGTCAATAGAGAAGTCTTTTATAGGATGACCGAAATTTTCCCTATTTATAAATTAAAGAATTTTATTCATAAATTTATTATTAATTGTGATGAAATTTTTATTTTCAGAAAACAATTCGCAACCTCTTATGCTTTAAATAATTTAATGAGTAATATTTTCAGAATCCAAGATGATCTTTATTTGGATAAAATTTCATTTAATAAAGAAACTGGTTCAATGACATTCCATTCAATGAAGTACTTTAAAATTGAAAGTCTTTCATGGTTAATAACTAATACTCCAGTAGGAAATTCAACAAATCTAAATAATAATATGCTTTTTCAAAATTCCTCAACAAATGGAGTTCAAAACAAAAAAGATATTATTCCATTTAGACTGTCAAAAAATATTAATGTAAGATTTTTTTATTCAAATACAAAATTTAATATTTTTAATTATATTTTAATTTTAATTATTCGCTCCTATTTAATTTCAATCAATAATTTAAAAATATTGATCGATTAATTTAAATTTAGTATTTCCTTTCCCGGCTTGTGTAAACGGAATATTCTCAGGTTGTATTTACTATGCTGCTAATGCAATGTTACTAAAAACAAATTACTTAGAAAATATTTTATTTATGACAATGTTAGATGAAAAAAAAGTAAAATCTATAACTAAATTTATAATTTTTAGAAATTATTAATAATTTTTACATTATAAATTTCTATTTTAAAATATAGTTTAAAGAAAATGATGAAGTTAATGTCACTAGTTCAAATTCTCTTTCTCAAAATAAAAGTATCATGTGTTTAACAGATGTTATTGAAAGAATCATTAAAGAACTTAGGTACATATGTAATCGAGATTCGGAAGAAAATCCCTTGTACAATATAATGGAATCTATTAAGAATTCTAAAAGTGATGAACAATTATCCAAAATGTCTTCTTTTTGGAATCCTTGGTTTTAATTCATTTAAAAAAATAAAATTCTAATATGTCTAGTAATAATTCTGAATAAATAAAAAAATATATGTTATTAATTATTCATAAAATTTTAACGAATTCAATAATATTTTGGCCAAAATTAAATTGCAATAAATTAATTGTTTTAATATTATTGATAATTTATTCTTTCTTCAATAAATAATCTTACATATTATATCTTAAAAATAAAGCAGAAAGTAAATCTAATAACCTCTAAATTCATCAAAATATTTCAATTACTAAAAATTATTAATTTTTTCTGTTTTTGAAATAATTTATATATAAAATAAATGAAACTTCATTATTATTTAAATTTATTATTTATTAAATTTCATCTGATAAATATTGAGTAAAATTGAAGATTTATTGGATTATATATCTAAATTATTTTATACATAAATTAACTTAAAATTAATAATTAGTAAATAGATATAAATTATTTTGTAATTACTATTTATGATAAAAATAATTCTTAATAAATATTACAGCAACAATTTCTATTATTATTCTTAGAATTGACTTCTTCATCATCTTCGATAATATATTTAATTTTTATTTTTCTAGATTTTTTAATATTAAAATTTTTAGATTTTTCATTTTTAATATGTTCATCACATGATAGCTCAATAATATTATCTTTCTCATCACTTGTCAAATTTTCTCTTGAAGAAGTTTTTAAAATAATTTTGTGACTTTTATAATTATTATTTGAAACTGAGTTGATTTTTTCAAAAGATTCTTTTTTAATTAATACATGCTTATTAGAACTTGAAGTTGAATAATTTTTTTCCTTCATTTCAATATCCTGGATATCCCTTTTTGTTTCAGAGTCTATAATTTTATTCAATTTATTTATTTTTTCATTCAATTTAATTTCATGAAAATTATTAAGAGATTCTACTCTTATTGTTCTATTTTTACAAAGAGCAATTTTAATTATTTTATCTTTTATTGATATTTTCCTAAATATTTTATATATCGATGCAACAAAACTTTCAATTTTAACTATTTTTATAATTTTATTTTTATATTTTTCCATGACACTTTTAATTGTAATTCGTGTAAAGATTTGAGTTAAATTTCCTTTTAATTTGAAATATTTTTTAAGATTTAAAAACTTTTTGGTTTTCCTTTGAATTCGAGTAATTTTTTGAATTAAATTTATCATATTAATACATTGACCCTTAAATATCTTATAGTATTTTCTTTTCTCAATTCTTTTAAAAAAGAGATTAATTTTAGATAATAAATTAATCAAACTTTGGAAATCTTTTGTACAAATTTTATTTAGCAAAAATTTCCTAACATATTGCTGTATAAATTTCAATTTCATAATATATTCATATTTTTTTCTCCACCATCTTTGAATTATTAAAATAAACTTAAGTTTATAAGGTTTTGTGCTTAATGTATCTAAATTACTATTTTGTTTCTGATATTCATAAATCTCTTCATCTCCGAAAACAACTTTTGTTTCTACAAAATTATTTTTAAGAGCCTCTAAATCTATTCTATTATTTCTTTTTCGAATATTTTTAAAAATATTTTTAATAATTTTTTGATTTCCTTTAGAATATTCTAATTTTCTCATCAATATTGCGGCTTTTTGTGCTTCATCAAATGCTATTTTATCTTTTAAATTATCATTTTTAAAAACCATCTCTTGTTTTGGAAGTTCTGTTTTAACACACTTAACAATACTATTTTTATTTTTTAATTCATATGATAAATTATTTGGCACATTAATTATTTTCTGTTTTTTTTCAATTTCTCGATTTATTTTTTCCTTTGAAGATACATTTGAATAATTTGAAAGAGCTAAAATTATCTTATTGAAAAGATATATTTTATAATATAATTATTTTATTAAGAATCATACTATTTCTTCCAGAATTTGAATTTTTGATTTTTGAATTAATATTTTGATTGCTATAAGAATTTTTCTTATTAATCGGATCATTTATTAAAAAGCTATTTTTATTATTCTCCGCATTTTTATCTTCTTTTAAGTCATTTTTAAATTTATTTATGTATTGATTCATTTTTTCATAAAGAATTTTTCCTTTAGATCCTATTACATTCAATTTTAATTTCTTTTCAGGATCTGCATAATATTCTTTATTCTTTTTAGAACTTATTTTCTTTTTTGTTTTTATTTTTTCTGTTTCATCATCTGTAAATCTTAAACCTAAACTAACATTTTCAATTAAAGGTTCCTCTTGTGATTTGTTCATTATTTCATAATCTGAATCTACATTCTTTTCAAAATTTTTTAATAAAGAAGTTTCAAAATCTAATTTTTGACTATTATCAAGAATGACAGAATTAGAATTTATTTCATTATCTTTTTTAATTTTAGTAATGAATTTGGCTGAACTGTTTTTATAATTTTTTTAAAAATGTCTTTACTTAGGTTTTACTGAAGCAAATTCATTTATATTTCTGAAGCTAGTAATGTCATCATCTTCTTTCATGTTTAATTTATAAATAAAAATATTATTATTATTATTAAAATTTTTAAATTTACAGAATTTTTCGAATTCAAATTAAAAACACAACATTAATAATTATTTATTCCTTAAAAAATAATATTATAATTATTAATTTTAAATTTCAAAATTTTTAGAATTTTTAAATAATTGAAGTAAATATCTATAATTATTTT
>Ga0194116_10004214_pt1 | contig 16682 bp, 10 predicted proteins | sample TA2MahsurfametaG_4_FD_148617 | JGI IMG/M metagenome (GOLD analysis project Ga0194116, IMG submission 148617) | Freshwater microbial communities from Lake Tanganyika, Tanzania - TA2015008 Mahale S9 surface | ecosystem: Environmental > Aquatic > Freshwater > Lake | place: Tanzania: Lake...
CGTATTCGATACCCTGAATGAGGATGGAACCATATCAGAAGCCGGACTCTTATACGTTGGCAAAGATCGTTTTGAGGCACGAAAACTCTGGATTAAAGATTTAGAACAACATGGCCTCCTGCTGAAAACGGAAGATTATCGCCACAACGTGGGTTTCAGTGAAAGAACGGACGCTATAGTGGAGCCTCGAATAAGTACTCAGTGGTTTATGGATATGCAGGCGTTTATGAAAAAAAACCCTGATGTACTTAGATCGGTTATAAACGATGAAATTTCTTTTCATCCGGCAAAATTTAAAAACACCTACAATCACTGGATTTCGAATATAAAGGACTGGAACGTCAGCCGGCAATTGTGGTGGGGACACAGAATCCCTGCCTGGTATAGTGCAGATGGAGATTTTGTGGTAGCAAAAGATGCCAATGAGGCCGTTGCTGAATTTGCGAAGAAAAATGTAATTGTAAATCCTGAAAGGCTAAAGCAGGATGAGGATGTGCTGGATACCTGGTTTAGCAGCTGGCTTTGGCCCATTAGCGTATTTGATGGATTTACGGAAGCCGGTAAAAAAGAACTTGAATATTACTATCCCACAAATGATCTGGTTACGGCGCCTGAAATTATCTTCTTCTGGGTAGCCAGGATGATAATGGCAGGTTACGAATATGGAAGTGAAAAACCATTTAAAAATGTTTATTTTACTGGTATTGTACGTGATAAGCTCAGAAGAAAAATGAGCAAAAGTTTAGGCAATAGCCCTGATCCGCTTGATTTGATTGCTAAATATGGTGCAGACGGCGTGCGTATGGGCATGCTGCTCTGTTCGCCTGCCGGTAACGACATTCTGTTTGATGAATCTCAGGTTGAGCAGGGAAGAAATTTCTGCAACAAAATATGGAATGCCTACAGGCTGGTATCGGGCTTTGAATCCGATGATAATATTGCTGTACGAGACAATGAGGCACAGGCTTTACAATGGTTTGAGGCCAAGGCTGATAATGCTGCAGGTGAGATGGATAAGGCGTTTGAGGAATTCAGGCTAAACGATGCACTGATGGCTGTTTATAAACTTGTATGGGATGATTTTTGCAGTGTGCTGCTTGAAGCTGTTAAACCTCCTCATGGTGAAAAATTACATCCAAAGATCTTACAGGGTGTTAAACAGCACTTTGACAACTTGCTGAAGTTATTACATCCTTTTATGCCTTTTATTACCGAAGAACTTCATCATGCTTTACATGCTTCAAACCCTGATAAACCCTGCATTGTGGATGCTTATCCCAAATCAAATGGTTTAGGACTTCCTTCGGAATATCCCTTGATACTTGTAGCTGAAATCAGAAATGTGCGCAACAGCAAGGGTGTTTCTCCTAAAGAAAAACTTGAAGTTGTGTTACTCAGCAATGATAAAATTTTCACTCGAAATCTTGCGTTAATAGAGAAACTAGCCAATGTAACACTTGTATTAAATGGTATTAGACCTGAGTCCGCATTGTCAGTGATGGTCGGAACCTCCCAGGCCTTTATCAGATTGAATGTTGCAATAAATACAGAGGCCGAGAAGAAGAAACTTCAGGATGAAATTAACTATTTACAGGACTTTATGCGCAGTGTGGATGCCAAATTATCCAATGAAAAGTTTGTAGCCAACGCCAAACCTGACGTTGTTGACAGGGAAAGACAGAAAAAGGCAGACGCCGAGCAGAAAATTCAGAGCCTGCAAACACAATTGCAATCGCTGTAAGGTTATTTACGGGTTTTAATATGCTTCAAGTGATAATCGCCAAGCATATTTCCCATCATCTTTCCTTTTTCAATGCCATCAATGAAATGAATACCTCCGTATAAACGGCTCATGCAGGCTTCATTGGCGGCTTCGCGGAAGTTTTTAAAACTTCTGGCGCCCAATCCGAATTCCATTTGCGTACTGTCTGTAAAGGCATATTCACCAAACATCGAGGTAAGCAGTGCGGCAGAAGAAGAACTCACAACACTATGCGCACTCGGATATTCAGGGAAAGGTGGTGTTTGAATGGCGGGAGTCCAGCTGCTGTCTATAAATTTTCTAATCACAGTTTCGGGTCGCACATATTCCGTTTTGTATTTGGTATCCCAGCAAATAATGAATGCATCGTAGATTACCGCGCTGAGCCTGGCAATTCCTTCAGCAGATTTGAATAAATCGTATTTTTGTTGTTTGGCGACATGGCTAAATATACTGAGCCAGTGGCCTGGAGGAGATATGCGCAATACACCGATAGTTGCATGACCATAGTGAATAGATGAGTTTGGATTGTCGTCCCAATATTTAGCAATACCCAGAAACAAGCTGTCCTGGTTTTTACTTTGGTCGTAAACCTGTTTGGTGATTTTAAAGAAACGACTGTTTTTGTCTTTGCTGTAGGGCTCGGGTGTCGTTATACTGATGCTCGATGCCGTTGGCACTGCAGCAGTGCGTAATTTAAACCAATTGGGTTCCAGGGCTTCCCCAAATTCGGGCAGGGTAGGTTCCCATTTGCCGTCTTCATGTTTCACAAGATAGAAACCGGTTCCCCGTGTTTCGCGGTAGCGGTCACCTTTGGACCAGCGCACTATTGCGGCTCCAACAGAATCGCCATAGGCAATTGAATTTTTGAAAATGGAGGATGATAAACTATTTTGATAAAATTCCAGTTCTCTGTTTCTGAAATTAGAAATACTGTCTTCCTGAAAAACCAGTTTTTGGCTTGTGTATGTGTGCGCACACAGCGCTACAAGATCAAGACAATATCCCAGGCTGGTATCTGGTTTTGGGATTTCTTTCAGGTCCTTTAACTGGCCTGAAAGTGAGACAAAATCTTTTGTGAAAGGAACCAGTGCTTCATAAGCTGCAACACCGGCATAATAATAGCGGCGGCTGGCAACGGGCGGAGGAACGCGGTCTACCACAACCGCATTTTGGATGGCTATATTACAGTTTGTGAGGATGTCGTGTTTAAGTATGACCTTTTCTATATTGCTTTTGGTGCAGGCTGCTGTTGACAGCACAAAAGCCAATATGGCAATGTTAATTTTCATGGCAGGTGCAAAATTCGCAATTTCCTTATTTAAAACAACGCGTAAAAAGCAAATTGGAACAAATAAAAAAAGCGACTCTCTTGGATCGCTTTGCTTGGTAATCTTTTTTTAGTTATTCCTGATCTTCCAGAATAATGCCCGATTCACCTTTAAAAGGGGAGGCAAGCAATACAACTGATTTGAGACGCTTGATGGTTTGCACCCTGCGGTTTGATCTGGCTCTGATTTTGGCTTCTTTGCGCTTAAGTCTGGTCACTCCCATGGCTAATTTTTTAGGATCGCAAAATTAAGATTTTATTTTGAAGAATCAAAGTTTACTACCATAAACATCCAGAAACTGAACAGCTTTCACTTGCTCATTCATCCACACCCCCGGCCTGGAGGCAGATAAATAGCCCCAGCCTTGCGACAAATTTTCAACCCGGGTACCACCATTTTTCAAAAATACTTTTGCTTTGGCCGCCTTTGAAGGCGATGCATAGAATTTCATGTTACTTTTGATTAGTCTAAATGCTTTGGCTGCACTATTGTTTTGTGTAGCAACCAAACAAAGCGATTTTCCTGGAAAATCCATCCAAACCAGTGATTTTGCATCACCATCCACAACAAATCCATTTTCACTACCATGGCTAAAGCTAAAGTCTTTGCCATTGTTGTTTAGTAGAACAAAACCAGACATTGCATCATCCCTTCCGTATTCTACCCTGGGAGCATAATTATTGCCCATTCCTATAATATCCAGGAAACCATTGCCATCCACGTCGGCAGCGGCTATTCCGCACAATGGACCTGATTGAGCCAAACGCGGAAGCATTTCTATACCAAAAGAGCCCCCGTTGTTTCTAAGCAATAAACTGTTGAACTGAGAGGCACGCATATTGTTGTTTTTTAAGTTATCGTCTCCAAAAATCTCTTGCACTGTTTTTCCGGCAAATGATGCATATGTGGTGAATCTTTTCTTCATAAACAGGGGATAGGCTACACCCATCTCATCCAGTTCATGAATGGGATACTCTCTTCGGTCTTTGCTGTATGTGAGCCAGAAATCAACATTTCCGCTTTGGTCTAGGTCTGTCCAGTATATTCTAACATTGTTTTCCTCTGTTGCCTGAAAAAAGGAATTCATACCTTTATTCCCTGCAATAATGTCAAGGTCTTCATCATTGTCAATATCAACAGCCATTAGACTGTTATACCAACCCGGAATGCCCACGGTTCCTGCCTCGCCGGTCTGGTTGACCAGCTTACTCCCATTGTTGGCCAAAAAAGCTACAGGCATCCATTCACCCGAAACGATGAGATCCATTTTATTGTCATTGTTATAATCGCAAAACACAGCAGCACATACCATACCTGGCTGGTATAAATCAGGCGCAGCATATTCTGTAACATCGACAAAAACACCTTTATTGTTTTGCAATAAATAACTTCTCATTTTCACATCAGGAAAACTGCCCGGCTTAAGGCGGCCGCCAACAAACAAATCAAGATCACCATCTCCATCAATATCACCGGCAGCTACACAGGCGCCACTTGAATTTAAATCAGGCAATGATCCTGTTTTTTCCGAGAAATTTCCTTTTCCGTCATTGAAATAAAGTCTGTGTTTATAGGCAGGATTTGGAAATCCATATTCACTTCCTCCGGCAGCCATGTAAATATCATTGTCCCCGTCTGCATCGGCATCGAAAATCAAACATCCCAGTACATCTACGTTATTCATGGTTTTCCAGGGTTGAGATGCTGAAGATGTAAGTTTTCCGTCTTTTGTCTGTAGGTAAAGTATTGAGCCATTACTTTCTCTTGCATTGCTTATCAATAAATCTGTCAGCCCGTCACCATTTACATCACCGGTTGCACTGCCGGGACCCAGCATTGAATACCTGTGAGGAATCAGCGGTTCGCGTTTGAAATCAGGGTTATCACCTTCTTTGTGAATAAAATTCAGGCCTATCTGTCCGGTTATTTCCTCAAATGTATATGTTTCCTTTGCGGTGTAATCCCATTTACCTGAAGCATTTTGCTCGTCAACCTCCAGCACCTGATTTGGTTCTACATCATTCAAAACCTGAAACTCCCCGTTAGGCCATATAACGGTAAGTTTTTTTAATGCGGTCTGTTCACCTAATCCAATATGTATAAAAGGTTCTGTCGCACTTTGATAGCCTCGGGATTGCTGTAATTCCATGATTTGCGCACCGGAGTCTGTCTCACTAATAAATTTGCATCCAACACCCCATCGGTTATTCTTTTTACCGCCGTTACATTTTATGCGTAAATAGTTTCTATCCGGTCCAATGTTTTTGTAAACGTGTGCTACATCACCCTGATTGCAAATAATTATATCTAGCTTACCATCAGCGTTTAAATCGGCGTAGGTAGCACCGGAACTCAGGGTAGGCTCTTCAAGCCCCCATTGCTGAGTAACATTGGCAAAACTGTAATTGCCTGTGTTTTTATATGCATAATTTGTGAGTTTCTCGAAAGGGAGCTTTTCCAAAATCTCTTTGTGGTTGATAGTGGTACCATATGCAAGTTTTTCAGCTTCTTCCTCTGAAATATTGAGTTTAGATGCTATTTCTTTAACGGTTGGTTCTCTGTTTAGTTCACTTTTTAAAATGTTAAGCGGCTTTTTCATCTGCTGGTCTTTTCTTTGTTGGAAAAGCATAAAATCCAGATTGGTAACATCACGGTAATACCCGTTGGTGATGAATAAATCCTGATTTCCATCATTATCGTAATCAGCGAATAAAGGGCTCCAGCTCCAGTCTGTTCTGGCGACTCCGTTCAGGTAGGCCAAATCTGCAAAATGTCCCTTAAAGTTCGTCTGCAAATTATTGTGCATATATTGATGCCCATAACCGCTTCGAAGTGCTGTGGTGAAAAAATCATACTTTTTGGGTCCGGCCAGCAAACCAAATCTTCTGGGATCTTCAGAGAGCATATCCACTGCAAACAGGTCCATCCATCCATCTTTATTGTAATCCGCAGCATCGGCCCCCATGCTGTTTGCACTGCTGTGCTTGAAGTAAGTATTAAATTGATTTTTAAATGTGCCGTCCCCATTATTTAAATAATAGTAATCTGGGACATGATAATCATTACAAACGTATAAATCCACAAACCCATCTTTATTGAAATCAGTAGCTGTAGCACTAAGGCAGTATCCCATGGCGTTCACACCTGCAGCTTCACTTACATCCGTAAATTTACGGCCATCATTTTTGAAAAGGTGCTGCTGGCTTTTTTCATCACGGTGCAGGGAAGGAGTAAAAGTTGTCGCAATGTCGGCAAAAAATCTGTCAGCGTGATTGCCCAGATACATGTCCAAATCACCATCATTGTCCATATCAAAAAAAGTAGCACAAGTGGCGTTTCCGGGATCATCAACGCCCCATTCAGCAGCCTTTTCAGTAAAAGTCATGTTGCCATTATTGATAAACAGCAGATTTCTTTTACGCTCCTTGTTCTTATCAGGACCGCTGCGACATATATAGATGTCTTGAAAGCCATCATTATTAACATCTGCAAGGCTGATTCCACTCATCCAGTATGAAGTTGTTAATCCTGATTTTTCGGTAACATCTTCGAAAGTGAAATCGCCTTTGTTCAAATACAATACAGCCGGTTTCTCATTTCCTGTAAAAATAACTTCCGGTAATCCATCGTTGTTTAAATCACCTGCAGCAACGCCATTGCCATTGAATAAATAATGGTATGTAAATTGGTTTAGTGTGTCATTCTCCGGTACCGTATTAATAAATGTAATTCCGGTTTCTTCAGGATTTGTTAATTCAAAAAGAACTTCTTGCTCATCTTCCGCATTGCCGCATGATTGTAGCACAACAAGAGAAGATATTACCAATAGTACCGCTAAAAAGGACTTGGAATGATGCATTCTGCAAACTTAATAAAAGTAGGTGATTGTTTTGTTACAAAAAAGATAATGGGCTTGTTGCTCTCAGCATATGCTTTTTGCCCGGGGGGCCCTTAAGTCTTTCAATTTGGAACCCGACTTCAGCAAGAGCCCTTTTGGTTAAGCCTGCGCTGCTGTAAGTTACAAGTATTCCACCAGGCTCAAGCGTAAAGAATATGTTTTTAAATATCTCAGTTGACCATATTTCGGGCTGAACAGAGGGTGCAAAAGCATCGAAAAATACAATGTCAAATTTTTTGTTAAATACTGTATTCTCAATGCTGTCGAGTTTTTTGTGTAACTGAAAGTTATTATCAATGCTCGCTTCAGCATCCCATTTGGATTGGTGAAGCATTTTCCACACGGCTATTTTGCCGCTGTCATTGCCGATAAATTCCGGAGGTGGCAAATTATCGGGTTGAATAGGATATTTTTCAACCGCAGTGTAGGAGATTTGCTTTTGGTGTTGAACAGCAAATTGCCATGCCAAATATGCGTTTAAACCCGTACCGAACCCCACCTCTAAGATACGAATTGACGGTTTGTTTATTCTGGTAAGCCCTTGCTCTATGTAAACATATTGACTTTCGGTTCTGGCACCATTAACAGAATGATACGTTTCGTCTTTATCAGCGATTTTGAGGGTATAGCTGCCGTCTGGAGTCGGGGTTAATATCAGGTTGCTTTTAGCGTCGTTTTTCATCAACTTTTAAAAACAAAAAAAGGAGCAGCGTAAATGCCCATAAGCTACTGCCGCCAAAACTGATAAAGGGGAGGGGAATGCCAATAACGGGCACAATACCAATAGTCATTCCTATATTAATGGTTATATGAAAAAGCAAAATGCAAACCACCCCGTAACCCAGTACGCGTCCGAATGCGGTATATTGTCTTTCAGCAAGATTAATAAGCCTGAAAATCAATCCAAAATAAAGGCCGAAGAAGACCAAAACACCAATGAAACCCCATTCTTCGCAAATGTTGCAAAAAATAAAATCAGTATGCTGTGCAGGAACAAATCCCATTTTTGTCTGGGTTCCTTTCAAAAAACCGCGCCCCAGCAATTGTCCGGCACCGATGGCAATTCTAGATTGCTCCAAATTATAGCCCATATTTCGGGTATCCTGCTTCAAGCCCAAAACCAGTTCAATTCTATCGCGCTGATAGCCTTTGAGTATTTTTGTGTAGGCAAACCCGACAACAATGCTGAATAATGCGCTTAAAGCGGCAATAAACAAAGTGGCAAAAATCAGTTGTTTGTTTCTGCGGCCAAAATAAATAATAAGTGCAGTCAGAGATAACAACGAACTCATAGTCCAAATATGACTGATGCCGGTGGCTTCCATTACAATTCTTGCTATGGCTATAATCATAAGCCATAGAGCACTTAATAATATCCAGCCCGGCAACCCCTCGCGATATAAAACCAGAAAAAAAGAAAGAAAAACCAGGGCACTCCCTGTATCGTTCTGCGCCAGAATAAGCAACATGGGAAACAAAAACAGCGAAAGAGTAATCAATACATTCCGGGTTCCTTTAAAACGGATACCATAAGTACCCAAATACTTCGCTATGGCTAGCGCAGTGGCCACTTTAGCAAATTCGCAGGGTTGAATACCAAAACCGCCAATACCAAACCAGCTTTTTGCACCGGCAACTTCCTTCCCCCAAAAAAGCACCGCAATGTTCAGCAAAATGGCAAACCCATAGAATCCATAAGCAAAATAATCAATGATAGCCACATTGGCAAAGGCAATGGTGAGGATGATAAAAACAGCACCCCCAATCCAGATTAATTGTCTGCCTGCCAAAGAAGATAATGAAAACTGAAAAGTTTGATTAACTTCAGAGGTTGATGAATATATGCTGATGAGTCCGATAAGTACAAGCAAAATATACAGCCACACTACTATGGTGTCAAGTGCCGGATTATCTTCTCTGCTGCTGTATATTCTGTCCATACCTAGTTGACAGTTGATGTTTTGATTCTCTCAAGCATGTCAGGACGCTGTGGTTCTTTGCCCCTTTTAAGGTAGTTCTCAATCATGAGATTAGCGATAGGTGCGGCCCAGGTAGCCCCAAAACCCCCATTTTCCACGATTACAGCAATGGCTATTTTTGGGTTTTCTCTTGGGGCGAAAGCTATGTAAAGTGAATGTTCCTGGCCATGCGGATTCTGCGCCGTGCCTGTTTTAGCGCATATAACAATATCGTTGATGCCGGTTCCAAAAGCTGTGCCACCGGGCTTTGGAACCATTTCCATGCCATTAATAATCCAATCATAATAAAGCTCATTGACAGAGGTGTAATTCTTTTTAGTATAATCGTCTGGAAGGTACTTGCTGGTGCCAATTCCCTTTAAAAGATGGGGCTTTACATACCACCCTTTGTTGGCAATAATGGCAGCACAGTTTGCCATTTGCATCGGTGTCAGTAAAATTTCTCCCTGTCCGATTGCCAGAGAAATAATCATACTGCTTTTCCAGCTTTTGCCATGTCTTTTATCTAATTGTTGGATACTGGGAACATTTCCTTTGTTTTCCCCAGGCAGGTCTACACCAAGTTTTGCTCCTAGTCCAAAACTATGCAGGTGCTTTTCAAGTGCCGCATAACCTGCTTTTACATTTGTATACTTAGGGTTGTCAATAATATCTCTGAACACCTGACAATAATACGCATTGCAGGAAATGCCTATGCTGCCTTTAAGGTCTGTTGGTGAGCTATGAGGATGACAACCTACGGTGAGACTGCCCAGATGATAGCCACCACTGCAACCATGCTGAGTACCGGGTTTCAACACGCCTTCCTGACAGCCAATTAATGCCATTACCGTTTTAAAAGTGGATCCTGGTGGATATACACCTTTAATAGCACGGTTGTAAAGCGGTTTTTTGGGGTCAATTAACAGCTCTCTGAACGATTTTGCGCGCGCATCTCCTACGAGCAGATTGGGATCATAATCTGGTTTGTTTATGAGCGCCAGAATCTCACCGGTAGATGGTTCTATGGCAACTACACTGCCTCTTTTATTGGCAAGCAAGCTTTCGCCAAATTCCTGCAAGTCGAAATCGATACTGCTGTAGAAATCCGGGCCGGCCTGGGCAGGAGAGTTGAATTCATTGTCTTTGGCTTCACCACGCTCTGTGTAGGTTCTGTCCTGCCAAACAGTCTTTACACCTTTGGTGCCTCGTATGTAGGGTTCATACGTATTTTCTATACCCGTTATACCTACAAGGTCTCCGGGTCTGTAATAAGGATCTTTTGCCAGGAGCTTTTTACTTACCTCACCCAGATATCCGAGCACATGAGCTCCGCCTTTTACAGCATACAGCCTGTCTGTTTTAGGTTCAACTGAAAACCCGGGAAAGCGGTAAAGGTTTTCCTGTATGGCACTATATTGTTGTTTACTCAGATTGCTCATAAATACAGCCGAGCCATTAAAGACATTGTTTTTCTGTCTCTTTTTGGAGTTTTCTGTAGCCGAGGCCATATATTTATGGTATTGCTCTCCGGAAATATTCATTATTTCACTGAAAGCAACTGTGTCAATTCCCTTTGCCTTGGCCGGAAATACAACCAGGTCGTAAATGGCAATATTTTGTACAAGTAGTTTGCCATTTCGGTCATATATGATACTTCTGTCCGGATATATGGGTATTTTATTTAGCGCATTTTTGATGGCTTTTTGTTCGTATTTGTCATCCAGAATTTGCAACCTAAAAATCTTGATTAAATAGACAATAGCAACAAGGCTCAGAAGTCCCACGTAAAAGAATTTTCGATTTTGGTGCAAGTCCATTTTACCTTATGTTAGCCAGCAATTTATACAAAAGGATTAACACAAATGTCCCTGCGCTGCTGATTATGGAAACAATCAAAACCAAGAAGAATGAGGATACAGAGAAGTAATCCAGGGTATAATAAACCCAGTGATGTAGAAATGTAAGTAGCAATACATATAAAGCATAAAACCTGAAATTTTTATATTCTGGGGTCAGGCATCTAAAGCCCTGCAACTGTATGGCGTCAGTATCTAAAATTTTGGTGTCTGTCATAATTCGTCCGAATGCCAAAGTAGCACAAGCCGCAGCATGAAGACCGCCGCTATTGCACAATGCATCCATAAATATTCCGGCAAGAAAGGCGGCTATCAAGACTAGAAACCGATTATAAGTAAAAGGGAGAAGAAAAATGAACATGATGTAAGGCATAGGCTTTAACCAAGAGCCAAAATTTATCTCCTGTATCAGAAAAAACTGAACTAGTATGACCAGGATAGCGCCAAACAGATATTTTAACAAATCAATTGCCACGGTTTGTACTCCTGTTTAACGTATCAACTTGAGCGTTTTGACGGTAATTAACTACATACACATGGCTGAGTTTTCGGAAATCGGTAGATAGCTTCACATCAATATTATAAAAACTGCTGCCACCCGTTTTACTTACCCGTAAAATTTTCCCTATTGATATATCGGATGGGAATTTAATAGAATAATTACTGGTTACTACATCCATTCCGGGTAGTATTTTTTCAAATCTGCTAACACCATTAACTTGAATAACCGATGGGTCTTGACCATCCCAGCTTACGGATCCGTCTCTGAAGTTTGCGGCCGGAATCATCGGAGTAGCCTTAAACTGGGAATTGATTACGGATAAAACAAGAGAAAAATCGCCAGACACATCAATTACAATGCCGGCAATGCCTGAGGGACTCAATACCGCCATATCTTTCTTAACGCCTTGATTACTGCCTTTGTCTATGGTAATGAAATTGTTGCGCAAATGGGTTGTAAATTGGACGACGTTGGCAGTAAAGTATGAGTACTTTTTCTGGCCTAGCGAGTCTCTGGCCGTTATTTGCTGGCTATCGGGCAGTTGATTGTTGTTATTCAGAGATTCTCGTAACAATCTGTTCTCTTCTGCAAGGGCTTTGTTTACATCTGCCAACTTAAAATAGTCAGTTACTGACGTTTTTAACCGAGACATGCCGTTAAAGAATGCACTGCTGGTATTGAAAAAATAACTTTGCTGGTATATGTTGAACCTAATAACCTGACCTATGCTGAAAATCATCAGCAATAGATAAACAATGATAAACAGGTTTTTCCGTATGAGTCTGATCAGAAAAACCATGATTTACTGTTTAGGCAGTCATTAAAAATTTAAATTTACCGATATTCCTAAGGGCGATTCCTGTGCCACGGACTACTGCTCGCAATGGGTCTTCGGCTATAGAAATGCGCAACTTGGTCTTGGCGCTGATTCGCTTGTCAAGACCTCTGAGCAAGGCGCCGCCACCGGTTAACCAGATACCATTGGCGAGTATGTCTGCACTTAACTCGGGAGGCGATTGTTCCAAGGCTCTGAGAATGGCTTCTTCAATTTTCATTACGCTCTTGTCAAGCGATCTGGCAACTTCCGAGTAGCTAACCATGATTTGTTTCGGTATACCTGTCATAAGGTCTCTGCCAAACACAGGATAGTCTTCCGGTGGATTGTCAAGTTCTTGTAAAGCACTACCAATATGGATTTTAATCTTTTCGGCAGTTCTTTCGCCGATTAGCAGGTTGTGCTCACGACGCATAAATTCCACGATATCCAGGTTGAATTCATCGCCTGCAACCCTAATGCTTTCATCGCAAACGATTCCACCCAAAGCAATGATGGCAATTTCCGTTGTACCGCCACCAATATCAATAATCATGTTACCCTGTGGTTGAACTACATCAATCCCAATGCCTACTGCTGCTGCCATGGGTTCATGAATCAGATAAACCTCTTTTGCACCCGATCGTTCTGCGCTGTCTTTAACTGCCCTTTTTTCCACTTCGGTAATGCCGGATGGAATGCAAATAACCATTTTCAACTGTGGAGAAATCCATCTCTGCTTTTGATTAATCATTTTAATCATCCCCCTTATCATATGCTCCGCAGCCTGAAAATCAGCAATTACACCGTCTTTCAGGGGTCGGATAGTTTTGATTCCCTCATTTTCTTTACCAAACATCTGCATGGCCTCTTTTCCTCTGGCGATGACATTACCTGTGGCCTTTTCCAAAGCAATGATTGAAGGTTCATCCACAACAACCTTGTCTTTGTGTATTATCAGCGTGTTGGCCGTTCCAAGGTCAATAGCAAGTTCCTGTGTCAGAAAACTGAATAAGCCCATTTTTTTGTTTAAATATCAGTTTGCAAAATAAATATAAAAGTTGCGATTATCTTAGTCTTCTTAGTAAAAAATTTGGGAGTTTCCGTGGAAGGGACGTGATTAGAAATCAAGTCCCAGACTTAGATACTGCATGGGTATTTCCCATTGCCCTTCCTTCCAGCCGTGTGCACGGTCAAATTTAACAAAGTAACCGAGTATTCTTGATCTTATGCCATATCCAAAACCCAGTAGCCAAGGATTTCTCCTTGATGTTATAGTCATTGTGTAATTTGGAGTATTCAGTAATTTGGTATTGTAAGGATTATTTGCATTAGCAGGTGAATTTCCGGTAAATGCGCAGCCTGCATCGGCAAACGCGATAATGGTAAAGTGCTTGAGAAATTCAGAAGCAAGCGGACGACGGTATATGGTTTTCAGTACAGGAAACCTCAACTCAGAGTTGCTGAGCATATAACTATGTCCCATTCTTGCACCGCGGTAATATCCCCTAAGATTGCAAACCCAAGCCTGAAAGCCAATGTTTTCAGGATTTAGAAAAACAGGATTATCCGGCAACTGGTTTTTGTCTGTCCAGTTTTCAACCCCGCCCAAATAATAACCTATTTTATTCCTGCCCAGGTTGTAGGCGCCTGTTATGCGCTGTGCAAAAGTTATATTTTGTATCAGCGGGATGTAAAATCTCAGATCTGCTTCTGCCCAGTATAATGAAACTGATTTTCTGGTATTCAAATAATAATGTAAACCCAATTTTACTTTACTGCCGTTAAATTGATTTAACCCCGAACTTACGCTATTATCAAATAGTATTTCAAGCTTGTTGGTCCAGAATTGATGGATTTTATCTGCTACCTGTGCAGTTTGCGTTTCTGTTATTTTTGTTACTACGGCATCCTGTCGCAACCCCAAAGTGTATGAATAACGCAGTCTTTCGTCAACCGGAAGCATTATTTTATAGTCGGAAAACTGGGTTGTATATTGTTGAAACAGGTTATTTTCATTGTCGTATTTTCGGGTTCTGCGGTGGTAAGTAAATTCCTGGTCAAACTGTAACGCGTAAAATCCAGACTTGAAATGAAAGTCATTGAATGTAAGGTCCAGATTGCACCTTAGACCTGCTTCAATATTTACATTTCGCTGCAAATCAGAAAGTGAAACTTTGAAATAAGGCATAAGCCATGGATTCCGCATTAAAGAAGCAGGTGTGCTATTGTCGTATAGGTAAGTTCCAAGGTTTTTATTGTCTATTTGGGTAACAATAAAATCGGGGAGTATAGGGTTCAGATTAGTTTTTATTTCCTTATTAGGTTTTTTAATTTCGGCGTTTTGTATTTTAGAACTGTAATTTATCTGTGGGAAGCCGGTTTGATAAAGGTATGCGGGCCCGGAAAAGCCAATTGTATTCGTGAGTGTGTCAGTAGTTTTCACTACTAGGTTTTTTTTAATTCTTTTGTCGGTAAAAGAAACAAACAAATTGCCTTTCCACATATCGATGTAGTTAAGTGGAGCCACCTCTGTGTCCTCCTTGAAAGGATCTTCATTTACTATGCCTGTGAAAATGGTGTTTTTATTGTTTATCTTCAATAATTCTGCGAATGTGCTGCGGTCTCCGGATATTGCCTGCCCCATTACTGAACGGGAATAATTGGTGAGACCCAGTGGGATATTGTGGTTCTTTGTTCCTACAAACCAAGCGTTTTGTAAGCCGTTAATGTCTGATAAAAAACAAATTATCGTATCATTAAGCATTACAGTCGATTGAATGGACTGTGGTTTTTCGAATCGGGTTAACTGGGAAACAGAATCTGTATTTTTTTTGTAAAAATTCCTTATATTGTTTGATGTCCCGGCTGTGTAAAACAATTCTTCGTTTTTAAGCCATATCAGGTTGCTCTCAAATAAACTGTCATGGGTGATCTGTTTAAACACACCGCCTTCAATTGATGTGCTGTAAATATCTGCATAACTGTTTTTTACGCCTGAAAATATCAATTTGTTTTTGACGGGATGCAAAGCAAAATCATTTATTGCCGAAAAGCCATTGAAAGTCAGTTTAGATAGTATTTTGCCCTGCAGGTTAAATGTCAATAACGCATATTCACCTTTTTCAAATGTCAATAAATACAAACAATTATCCTTCCATTTAGCTTTTGGGAATGTGCAGTCATTAATCTGATTGAGAACTTTAAGTCCACCATCATGCAGCTTCTTTACCCTGCCGCTTTCCAGAAAACATATCCACACTGAAAATTTACCATGGTCATGCGTTACTAGTGACAAAACCTGACCATTATCATTTAACTCAATGTCGGAAATGTAAAGTTTATTGATTTTTGGTGGAATTTGAGCTTTGCCTTTTGGCAGAACCATTTGGGTTTTATTTTCAAATTCAGTAAGATAATGTAGTTTCCATTCCGTTAAAAAATCTGAAAGTTGATTATTAGTATAATATGATATGCCTGCTTCGGCGGAATGGGTGTAGCGCGCAATAAACATAATACCTGAAACCACATCAATACCTTGCTTTTCAATGATATATTTCCAGACACTGCGTCCAAGCAGGAGTTGCTGATCTCGGTTTAGAGCATTAAAATTTTTAAAAACATCAGTGCTGAAAGCATCACGGAGTGTGGTTTCCTCGTCAGAACCCCATCCTCCGGCGATAAGCGAACTCAGGCCTTCCGTAAACCAGTAGGGAAGAGCCGGACTTTTCAGCCTTTCAAATCTGTCCTGCAATGTGCCGCCGTAAACCATTTCGCGGAGCATAAAGTCGCTGAGCCCCTTTAAAAGCATGCTATTATATGCCGCGTAATCTCCATTGAAATAGACAGGTAAAGCTTCAGCAGGAATAAAGGTTATGCCACCGGATTGCCATTGTGGATTTACATACCCAATATTGTTTTGTTTATAATCACTTAAACTTCCGTAAATAAGAAATTGAGGTCTGTTGGAAGCCTTATACCCTAATATCGTTTCCAACTGAGGCAAATAATTTGATATGCTTTTATCAGCGAAAGAAACAACTGAATTTAGCTGGGTATCGCTATAGAGCAAATCGGCGTTCTCGCCTTCAAATGCTTTCCAGTGAAACTTTTTGTATTGAACGCGGTTTTGCCCAAATTCCGTGTAAACACCCTGTGCGTTGCAAAATATTATGCAGAAAATGACAAATGAGCAAAGACTAAGGCGCATCAAATTCATCAGCACTGCAATTTACAAAAGAAATCTATGTTGTATAAACTAATTTTGCCATATGTATCATGATAAATTAACCGGCTTTTCCGCCGAATTGGTGGAATTAGAAAATCAGTATGGTGTTCACAACTACTTTCCATTGCCGGTTGTGCTTACAAAAGGAGAAGGGGTTTGGGTTTGGGATGTAGAAGGAAGAAAATACCTTGACTTTTTATCGGCCTACGGCGCGATGAATCAGGGTCATGCCCACCCCAAAATAGTGAAAGCGCTGAGTGATCAGGCAGGTAAGTTGTCATTAACCAGCCGGGCATTCTATAACGATCAGTTAGGACCCTATGAGAAATT
>Ga0194116_10004216_pt1 | contig 16667 bp, 17 predicted proteins | sample TA2MahsurfametaG_4_FD_148617 | JGI IMG/M metagenome (GOLD analysis project Ga0194116, IMG submission 148617) | Freshwater microbial communities from Lake Tanganyika, Tanzania - TA2015008 Mahale S9 surface | ecosystem: Environmental > Aquatic > Freshwater > Lake | place: Tanzania: Lake...
CCCAATCCCCAATCCCCAAATATAATTAAAGTTTAATAGTTAAAGTCATAAAATTATATAAACAAGCCATCTTCAATAATAAAGGGAAATTTTGATAGATCTTTATAATTAAAAGATTTATAAATATAATTACAGCTTTTATAAGTTTCTTTATTAATTAATTTTGATTTTAAATTTTTAACTTAAAATTAATTCTTTAAAATTTAATGAAGTCTCAAGAAAATATTTTTTCATTGAATAATCAAAATTCACAGAATAGTGAAAATTTAATTGATGGAGAAATTATTTATATTAATTCAAGTGGCAAATTGAAAATTAAAGGTGATGATCTTAAGCCGATTAATATTTATGGTTATTCTGTTGGTCATGTTTTAAATGATTTGACAGCAACTTGCTGGTTTAGTTTTTTACTCTATTATTTAACAGATATTATTGCTATTGATAAACAAAAGGCTGGATGGGTAATGTTATCTGGACAAATTTTTGATGGTTTGGCTACACCATTGGTGGGTATATTATCTGATAAATATAATACAAGATTCGGTAGAAGAACTCCTTGGTATATTGGAGGAACATTAGGAGTTGTTGTTTGTTTTTCTCTGATATTTCAGCAATGTACTTTATGCAGAAACACCGATAATCCTGAATTATGGGAAATGGTTTATTATATAACATTACCTAGTCTATTCAATATAGCATGGGCATGTGTCCAAGTTTCTCATATGAGCCTATTGCCTTCAATTTCAATAAATAGAAAAAATAGAGATCACATGGTGAGATTGAGAACTGCATATACTTTTTCTTCTCAATTTGTGTGCTTAATTCTTTCATTTATTATATTTTATTTAGTTGAAGACAAATATTTACAATATTCTTTATTATCTTTATTATGTGTAGGTATTGGGAGTTTATCTAGTTTATTTTTTTTGTATTATTGCAGAGAAACCGACCTTATCACAAATATTCCTACTTATTATAATCATATGAAAGATTCAATCAAAAGTTTAGAAAATTCTAATTCGAATAATATTGCAACTTCAAAAGCTAATATTGATCTCCAAGAAAATAATCATTTTGAAATAGAATTAAAAACGGATGGAAAAAATAACGAAAACATAAATAAAGAAAACGTCCAACTTAGAATTAAGGAAAATAATAATACATATGAAAATATTAAAGATCCAAAAATTGAAATCTATGAAAAAAATAATTCTCAAAATGATGGTCAGGATAAAAAGGGAAATAATTTTAATAAATCTGAAAACAAAATGACAAATATAAATGATGAAAATGAATTCGGTGTCCTTTATTGGTTAAAGAAACCAACATTTTATAAATATATAATAATTTATATGTTAGTTAGGATATCAATAAATGTAACAAGTTCAATGTTACCGTATTATCTGGAGAGTATATTGGGCATTAAAAAGAATTTAAAAGGAGGAACACCTATCCAAATTTCATTAATATATTTGTTCTCTACTGCAGGATGTTTATTCAATTCTTTGTATTTACAGAAAAAAATTGAAAAATATAATTCAAGAATAGTTTTAATGTTTTTTTCTTGGATATTTAGTATGATAGGTTTATTACCAATTTTATTTTTGTCACCTTCATTTAATTTTCCAATTTATCTCCTTGGATTTTTATTTGGAATAGGATTTGCTTTAGGATTATCAACAGCATCAAGTTTAATAAATGATGTTGTTGGTAGCAAAGGAGATAAGGCTGCATTTGTTTATGGAGCATTTTCGCTGACTGATAAATTTAGTTGTGGAATTTTGTTATTTATTTTTGTCGATTGTGTAAAAGATAATTTTTTGATGCTTAAATACATTATCCCTATATTGCCTGTTGCATCTTTATTTTTAGCTTTATTTATAATCAAATTAAAGAGAAATAAAGATAAGGATCTCCAAAAACAAGATCAAGATCATGAGTGTTCTAAGTCTTTAATTGAAAATTCAAAATTTTCATTTATATCTTTAGAATAAATCATATTATAAATTATCATTTAGATAAAACTATTTTGAATTTTTTATTTCAATTAATTTTAAAACTAAATTTTCAATTACTTATTTATTAGAAAATAAAATAAGGCTTTAATAATTATAATAAAAATTTATATATTATCGACATTTCACATATAAATTTAATATTTAATCAAAATTATGATTAAAATTTTACTTCGAATTAAAAATGTCAAATATTTCTCTCAAAGATAATAATGATAATGAAGAATATGAAGAAATAGAAAATATAATAAGTCAAATTCATGATAGCAGACATTCACAAGAAAATTCTGAGCCATTGCTTGAAGTGAGAAATTTATTAAATCCAATGAATTCAAGAAAAAAATTATTTGTCAAATCAGAAGAAATTAAAAAATACAGTGAAAATAATTTAAAATCAAATATTAAAGAAGTAAAAAATTTCAAAGATTCTATTTCATTGTCAGAAGAAAAAAGACCGAAACAAATTTTTATTAATTTCGAGAAATATTATTCTAAAGAACAATATACCCAAAAACTAAATGAGATTAAAAATAAAATAATTTATGATATAATAAATGATTGCTAATTAAAGATTGTATATCGATTTAACTTTCCTTTTTTTTGACTTTGAATAATATTTGTATTTATGATTTAAAAAATTAAAGGAAATCTACTAATTTTATAATTTCTTCCTATTTAATATTAAATATTTTCCAAAAATTTCCTTTTGAAATTTATTTAAAATTATGTTAATTATCTTAATACTTTTATAAAATTTTCAATTTTTTAAAGAAAGTTCTTTGAACAGTTATTTATAAATCAACTTTGAAATCTTCAAATAAATTTGATATTTGCTTAGTATCCCCATAAACATTTAATGCCAACTTTCTTAAAGAATCAAAATTTAAATAATTGAAAGTACCAAATTTTTTGGCCTCTAAAATTGCACTTATATAATTTTTTACTGCTTCTCTTACTTCGATTGAAGTATTATTTCTTAAAAAATTTAAAATTCTTCTATTATTTTCGTCGCTTAATAAAAATTCTTTATTTTCAGCTAAAATCTTGGATGAATGAATTTTGAGTAAATTGGTAATTATATTAAAGGATTTTCTCACTAAAATTTCTTCATTGTCTTTGAGAAATTCTAAGAGTTTAAAGCTAATATTCTTATATCCGTCATTAATAAGATCTTTTAAAATTAAATCAGTCTTGGTGGATTTGGAAAAATCATCAATTATATTTTTTATTTCGTCTAAATTAAACGAAAATTCTGTATAAAATTTGTATATAAGTTTTATAAAAATATGATCAGAAATCCAATTATTGTTACATTCTTTAGATGATTTTATTAACTCATTAATGAAATTATTAATTTCTTCTTTTTTCAAGGAATCTTCATTACTATTTAATTTATTTTTTATATTGGAAGACTTGGTTTCATTATAATCATTTAAAATGTCAATAAATGAATTAATTAAATGGACATTCCCTCTATAAATTTCGTTGTTCCTAATTTTTTCATTAGTATAATCACTTATATATCTTTTATTTAAAGTTTCTAAATAAGTTTTGATTTTTTCATATTCTTTATCCAAAATACTTCTAAAAATTAAGTATTCATAAAATTCAGATTTAATTTGGAGTTTGAAATCAGTAAAACTCGAATCAATCAGATTGATTACATAATCATATGTTTCACTAAACATTGATAAAATTTGAATATATTTAATAAAATTTTTTCCAGACAAAATGAAATTTCTTTTTATAACTAGATCATCAGTAATGTTCTTTAATAATGAAGGATAATTATATTTGTCACAAATATTCAAAATTAATTCGTAAATAATATCATTTGGCATAAAATTATAACGATTCATGTGGAAAATAATTTTTTCTAATGCTCTTCTATTTTGATTTTTTAGAATATTTATCAAAAGATTATAATATCCCTATATATTAAAAGATTAAAAGAAAATTATAAAAAATTTACATTAAAACCAATGTTAATTTCTATCAAATTAATTGATTCTACAAACAAATTGAAAAAGATATTCTTTAAATCAACAGGATAAATTAAATTATTTAAAGAGCTTGAGTTTGTGCTCTGAATAAGGTTTCTCATTTCTGTCTCGTTTTCTTTATATTTTCTAATATAATAAATATAGTAATGATTACCTCAATTTTTGAATAAGATGAAGTTCGAAAATTTCATTGATATTTTTTTTATCTTTATTTTTTAAATAAAAGTCAATCCAATCATTAATTGAATAATCGCTTATTTCTGAATTTGGTTCAATGATTATATCATGATTCAAACTCAAGTCAACTAAATTATTAATTGATTCATCTTCTTTTTCTAAAAAGTTAATAATATTATTATCATCTTCAGCATCTTGAATCTTTTTTTCAATGTTGAAATTTGTTTTAAATTTCATAGGAATTTTAAAATTTGAATCTGTTTTAGAAAATTTATTTATTTTTCCTTTCTTGTTAGAGTGAAGTTTTTTATTAATTTCATTCATATAATTAACCTTCTCATTAGATTCAGAAATCGCTCTATCTTTTTTATACAAATCTCCTTTTTCATCTTTAGATTTTATACCTAGATTATTATCACCGTAAGCTCTTCTTTTTTGTGAATTTTCGCTGTAAATGTTAGCTTTTTTATCATTTTTATTTAAAGTATTATTATCCTCCTCAGTTTGTTTTGAAACTTCGAATTTAATATTTTCTCCATGATTTGAATTTTGAGTCTTGAAATTGGCTGAACAGAAGTTTTTTTTTATGTATTTAATTAAAGTGTGAAAATTTTTTTCGTTATTATAATAAAATTTTTTATTTTTTTGCTTTTTAAATTTCTCTTCCATACTAATAAATTCATCTTTTTTATAAGAAGAAGTTGAATCGCTAATATCAACTTTTTCGATTTTTTGAACATCTTTTTCTTCCGTGTTTATCTCAATCTTTACATCTTCATAGGGTTTTTCATTTAATTTAATAATTTCTTTTTCTGCTTGAATGGAGACATGATCCGATTTGGATTCTTGATTTGTTATTTTTAACTCGAGTTCATCTGTAGTAGGATTCTTATTTTCACTCTGATTACTAATAGAAATAATATCAATTTCATCTTTTTTAAGATTTTCATTATTTTCTTTTACCAATGTATTTTCAAATATTCCATTTGAATCATGTATTTCCTGTGTCAGTTCAATTTTTTTTGTATTATCTTCTTCTTTTGATTCTAATTTATTTTTCTGTTCATTTGAGGTTTCTAAAACATTTTTATTAGAGACTTCATTTTGAATTGTAAATTGTAATTTTTCATTAGTATTAGGTTCAGGATTAATTTGATTTTCAGATTCTTGATTTTTATTAGAGACTTCATTTTGAATTGTAAATTGTAATTTTTCATTAGTATTAGGTTCAGGATTAATTTGATTTTCAGATTCTTGATTTTTATAAGAGGCTTCATTTTGAATTGTAAATTGTAAATTTTCAGTTGTATTAGGTTCAGCATTAATTTGATTTTCAAATTCTTGTTTTTTATCTAAAACAAAATCATTTTTAGCGACTGGTTTAAGTTTGTCTCGGCTCTTGTCATTTGAATTTTTATCATTTACAAAATCTTTAGGTAAATCAGATAATAAATTAAATTTTTCAAATTTTTCTTTCTTATTTTCAATTTTATTACTCTCATCTTTAATTTTAATTTTATCTTTTGGATAATTTATACTACTTATACTATCTTCTATTATTTCTGGAGTTTTAAGATTATGAATTTTTTGTGTATTTTTGGATTTTTCTTTATTTTCATTTTCTTTTTTATCTGATTTAATCTGTTGAGTATTATATGTGCTCTGTGTATTTTTGGATTTTTCTTTATTTTCTTTTTCTTTTTTATCTGATTTAATCGCTTGAGTATTAATTGTGCTTTGTGTATTTTTAAATTTTTCTTTATTTTCCTTCTCTTTTTCTTTTTTATCTGTTTTAAAATCTTGAATATTATTTGTACTTTGAGTATGTTTGAATTTATCTTTATTTTCCTCATCTTTTTCTTTTTTATCTGATTTTACCTCTTTATAATTATTCGTGCTTTGTGTATTTTTGGATTTTTCTTTAATGTTTTTGTTTTTATTAGTATCAATTAAATTTTTATTAAGATCTTTATGTTCAAGATTCGGTGGATTTTTCAATATATTTTTTAGAGAATTTTTAATTTCGTCAAATATAACTTTTTCATTTTTTGATAGATTAAAATGCTTTTTTTTCAAACTCATAATACCATCAACGTTTGAGTTCATAGTATTATCAATAAATACATTAAAATAAATTTCTTTGAGAGTTAAATTATCTTGATTGTTAAGTATTAAAGTCATATTAAACAAATCTTTAAGAGTATACAAATTTAAAGTTTTTTGTGATTCCAAATATATATTAAATAAATTTTCAGCATTTTCATTTCCTAAAATATCAGCAACTTTTAGATATTGTTTTTGATAATTTTTTTCTGCACTAAATAATGGATTGAATATATTCTCAAGGTTATTGAGAGTTATATTATTATAATCCAATAACTTTAATTCTGTTAAAGATTGTACCATTTCGGCAATGAATTTATTAATTTTATTGATCTCTTTTATTATTTTTAACAAATCTTCATCAAATATATTTTTAGCTTCTCCTAATAAAAATAAGGAAATAATCTTTTGAATTTCATTAAAATCTCCAAAATATTTGTTTTTTAATTTGTTGCTTGAATTTATTAAAAATTGAATTTTTGCAATATTTTGTTTTTCAAGAACTAAACTATTATATAAAGAAATTTTAGAATTATATTCTCTATATTTAAATGAATAGTCATTAGTAATTTCTGAAGGGGCTGTTTTTAGGTTGGATTCTGAATCAATAAAATAATTATAATCAATTTTCGATTTTTTATAATTATCATTAATTCTAATATTTTGTGATAAAATTAAACCCAATTTATTTTTAAAATTTTCACTTTTTGATGAAATGTGCTTTAATATATCTGAAAATTCTCCCTGATTAATGATCATAAAATAAACAAAATTATTAAAAAGTAAATCTTCTGAGTTTTGATTAATTTTATGAAAATTATCTTCATATAAATTCATAAGATGATCAAAGCCTATTGATACAAACCTATCATTGTATTTATTTCTATAAGTACTCAAAGAAAAATCATTAAAAATTTGATGAATTAGTATTAAAAATTTAAAGCCCAAATTTGAATTTTGTAATTTAGATGAATGTTTTATATCAATCATTTCAATACATTTTTCTATAAATTTATAATCAATATTTTCATTTTTAAGAGTATCAAAAACCTCTAGATAGAAATTTTTGAATTCAATATCTTCAATTTGATTTAAATTATTAAGGTCTGTAAGGTTAGATAATTTTGAAATTACAGAAGAATAATCATGTTTTTTAATCAATTCTTGATTCATATAATTATCGCTAATCGAAAATGTGCTTAAAACACTATTTTTTTCGTTCATCATTCTTTGCAAGTTAGCAATTAAATAGTTTTTATTGACTTCTTTTCTTGCAAAAAATTTAATAGAGTTTAAAAAAACAAAATTTTCTTCTTTGAATTTTGATATTTGATTGAAATTAAATAAAAAAGGCTTCCTCTTAGTAATAATTGTTTTAAACATTAGATATAATATTAAAAAATTAAATTAAAAATTATTAATTTTAATTTAAATAATTATTTCTTTATTTAAAATTTCTTGTATTTTTGTTTTTCAAATTAATAAGTTATAATTTTATTTTATCAAACATTCCAATATTAATGTTCTAATTTTAATTCAGATTGATTAAATTCTGAAATTTTTTGATATGTTTCCGCAAATTTATCAAAAAATACATCTTGATTAGTTGAAAACAATTCTACATATTTTCTAAAAGATTCATCCTAATATTTTAATAAATTCTAAACTGATTCTTAAAATTTACATTTAATAAAGCCCTATCGGAATCAGTTTTATAATAAACAGAATCTTTATTTAGTAATTCTACGAAATAATTGTTGTCAAATACATATGGATTTCTAGTCCATCTTTTTTCTTCATGATCTCCTTTATTTGAGACAAAGCCTAAAGTTCTATAACCGAATAAAGCAACAATTTGCTCATCAGATAGACCTAATTTAGAATAGGTTTCTCTTATATTCTCAGCATCTAATATAATAATTATAAAAATTACTCATATCCATATTAGGGAATAAATTTTCAAGTGGAGTTGAAGAATCATCTTCTATATCTTTCCTTCCGATTCTAGTATTTATTATTTAAAAAATATTGAAATATATTGATTTTCAAAAGATTTAAATTCTTTATATTCCATATATCTATTAAAATTATTATAAGCCATTAGAAAATTTTTACTTAACATTTATAAAAGGTCCCCCACAATATTCAACTGCAGCTGCTCCTCCGATTTGAATTAAATCAGCGTAAGATAACATAGAAGTAATATGATTTCCTTCTTCATGAATTTCTTCAATAAAATTAAAGGTTTTCTTCATTAAAAAATTATTAATACTCCTAGTCCATGGTTAATCTTTGATTTTTTAAATTTGGAAAATTTATAATGAGCTGCAGGACCTCCTAAGTTAGAAGAAGGATTATATGTTAATCCATCTATTAATGACATTCTTAAAAATTGAGGCATAATTGGTGTTCTAAATTAAATAATTTATTACTGGAAAAATTGATCGAAAAATGGTTTTCTTGCAATTGATCTTATGTTCATTTTTAAATTATTATATTTATTTAATTATTGATGAATAATTCAAACAATGATATAAATTTTCCAAAGAATGCTGATATCACTGAGATATTAGGAATGGAAGATAAAATGAGCGAAATGCAGAATCAACTTGATAATAATGCGACTGATACTCAAAAAAATTTTAATAGAAAAGTTCTTGAGTTACAGAGTTTTTTAAAAAATCAATATATTTCTAGACTTTATCATATTAAACAAAACACGATAGCAGATATATATGTAAAATTCCAATTTTTAATATTAGAAAAACGGAATAAGCTTTTGTAGGAAAAAATGTTATAATGAAAACAATAATATACTTGAATTAAAGGAAAAACAATGTTTGAAAAATTGTTTTAATAAATATTCTAATTCAATTGATATTTTTAATAAGAACAAACAATCTTTGTTTGAATTTTATAGTTTAGAAATTTTTTCATTATCAAAAGAAGACTCAAAAAATATTGCAAGAGTTCTGGAATTCTTAAATGAAAACGAACAATAAAATTTTATTTTATAGATTTTAGAATAGATTTAATTTATTTGAAAAATAATAAAAGCTATAAAATTAAAGAATATTTTTAATTATTTTTTTTATAATTTAAACAAAATTTAATAATCATTAATCTCTAATAATGATAAGGAAAATAATAACAGAAATACAATTGAGTAAATTATTAAGAAATATTAATAATTCAAATTATCAAATTCCAATGTTTAATATTAAGAGATTAGATTATAAAAAATTATATAGTTTTAAATTATTCAATTTTAATCAAAAAAATACTCCAAAGATTATTAGCATATTAAAAGATGAAAATAATCAAAACAAAATTATATATAAAGATTACGATGAATATAAAAGCGAACATTTAAAAAACAATATAATAGCTGATAAAAATGATAAACCAATAAGAAGAGAAAATTTTAAGTCAAAATTAAAAATTTTCGGTGATGCAGAAGTGCTTGTAGATAAAATTGATGATTTAAACAATATCAAAAACCGAAAGGATAATAATAATAAGGATAACATTATAAATGTTTTTGATGAAAACGAATCTAAAAATAAAGAAATGAATAATTTTGAAAATACAGAGGAGCTTAATGATAATATTTTGAATTATAATTCTTTTTATTCTGATTATTGTAGAATTTATGTTAAAGCTGGTGAAGGTGGAAATGGAAGCATTAGTGTACTAAAAGGACCAATGTTTGATCAAAGTAAATTTTTTATAAACTTTAAGTTAGCCCTCAAGGAGGAGATGGAGGAAATGGAGGCGATATTATTTTAGAAGCTAATGAAAAAATTAGTTCGTTAGCGAGATTAAGAAGAGCTCATTTTTTAGGTAATAATGGCGAAAATGGTTATATCAAAGCTCAAGATGGTAAAAATGGGAAAGATTATACAATATATTTGCCTTTGGGAACTGAAGTTTATGAAATGGTTAGAGATGAAAATTACTCTTTTATGAAAAAAGAATTAAGGTTAAATTTTTTTTTAAAAATAGAAACGATCAAAATTTTAACAGAAAACTTTTAACTGATCTCGATATACATGGAAAAAGATTTATAATTTGCAAAGGGGGGAAAGGAGGAATTGGAAATTTTACGAAAAGGTCTTTAAGGAAAGGAGATAAATTACTACAAGGAGCCAAAGGAGAGGAAAAGGAATTGGTAATATAAATATAAATTGTAAATTTTTTAATTTTTTAAATTAAAATAAAAATTTTTAGGAACTGGTATTAAAATGCCTTGCTGATGTAGGTTTTATTGGTTTTCCTAATGCTGGAAAGTCAACACTTTTAGCAGCTGTAAAATTAAATTTTTTATTTAGTTAACAAGAGCTGTTCCAAAAATTGCCTCTTATCCATTTACAACTATGCATCCACATATGGGAAAATTGAGATATAAAGATGACAAAACATTAAGTCTAGCAGATTTACCAGGTTTAATTGAAGGAGCTCATTTAAATAAGGGATTGGGACATAAATTTTTGAAACATATAGAAAGAACAAAAGTTCTTTTATTCCTCTTGGATGGTTCCTTAAACTCAGAATTTAACAAGAAAAGAGACCCATACAAAGATTATTTAACCCTTAAAAATGAATTGGAGTTATATGACATCAATTTATCCAAAAAGCCAACTATAATTGTATTAATAAATTTTTTTTAAATAAGGTTTTTAATAAACTTGATGTTGATAAGAATATTTTTGAAAAAAATTTTAATGATTTCTATGAGAATATTGGTATAGAACCAATAAAAATTTCTGCTAAAACAGGTGAAGGATTAGAAGATTTGACAGATAAGATAATTGAAAAATTCGATCAGTTCCTTGCTCTAAATAAAGCAGTCTGAATTTCTTTCTAATTAGAATTATATAAATTTAAATAGTAAATAATTCAAATTACTTTTTATTTTTCTATATATATAAACTTCAAAAGAATTATCTAAATTGTATTTTATTGATTATTGAATATTTTTAAATATGTCTTTAAGTAAAATAAAAAATTTATTCAATATAAACAAGAAATTATTCCCAGAAATAATTTCAACCAATGAAAAATTTTTATTTGAGATCAGAAACAAATTTATCAATAGTAATAGATATTTAAGTGAGACTGAAGCGAAAAAACTATTTACTACAAAAAAATATTACAGATTAGATATTTTTTTATCAGGAATTAAAAATCATATTTTAGAATTTAATAATTTTAAAAATCAATTTTTAGTTAAAATCTTTGGTTATGAAAACAAAAAAGCTGGAATATCTTTTTTAAACTTTTTGGTAAATACTTTATTTTGAATATAATTAAAAATTATGTAGATTTATTTTGGAATTACCGTTGGTTTAGTTTATTCTTTTTATGAAGAAGAAATAAATGAATTAATTTACAAAAAAGATAAAAAAGATGTGAATAAGAATATATTAAATGATAATGAGGATGAAGATAATTTTCTTATGAAATTAGTAGGAGTTAATAATAATTTTAATGTAAATTTTGCTAAAGACTTGAAAGAAAGATTAGATAATGTCAAAGGAATCAATGAAGTAAAAGATGAAATAGAACAACTTATTAGAATGATTAAAGAACCTGATAAATTTAGAGATGCTGGAGCAAAATTACATAAAGGTATTTTACTCTGTGGAAAACCTGGTACAGGAAAAACATTAATAGCTAGAGCAATAGCAGGTGAATCAGGAGTCAATTTTATTTATTTAACAGGAAGTGATTTTGATGAGGTTTTTGTTGGAGTTGGAGCCACAAGAGTTAGAAAATTATTTAGAATTGCAAGAAAAAATAGTCCATGTATAATTTTTATAGATGAAATAGACTCTTTATTAACCAAATCAAGAAGAATGTCTCTTGAGCATTCTTCATCAAGAGCTACAATAAACCAATTTTTGTCTGAAATGGATGGATTTGATAAAATGGAAAATGTATTTGTAATTGGAGCAACAAATCATGAAAAAGATTTAGATTCTGCTGCAGTACGCCCAGGAAGATTCGACAAAAAAATTCACATAAACATTCCTGATGAAAAAGGAAGATTAGAAATAATAGATTTTTATCTGAAAAAAATCAAATTAAAAAAGGACAAAATTGATTCTAAAATTGTTGCTAAGATGACTCCAGGTTTCACTGGAGCAGAAATACAGAATTTGGTAAATATGGGAATAATACATGCAATTAATGAAGAAAAAAATGAAGTAACTTTGGATGATATTGGAGAAGCTCGTGATAGAATATTAATGGGAATTTCAAAAAAAAACTTTGTTGCTAGTGATCTCAGAAGATATTCAACTTCTCTTCATGAAGCTGGTCACACTTTAGTTTGTTATTTAAATCCGATTTGTAAAAAGACTCTTCACAAGCTAACAATTATTCCAAGAGGGCCTGCAGAAGGAGTAACTTTCATGTTGCCTAATGAAGATGCAATTGAAAATAAAGAAGAATTTTTATCAGCAATTGACACTGCTATGGGAGGGCATGTTGCAGAAGAATTAATGTTCGGAAAAGAAAATACTAGAGCAGGATGTAGTTCTGATTTAAATAAAGCAACTAAAATGGCTGAAGTAATGGTTAAAAATTTCGGTATGTATACAACATCAACTGGTTATATTTATGTTGATGAAAATAGCGATCAACCTGAAAAAGTTTCTGAGAATTATAAAGCGAAGATTGATGAGACTGTAAAGCTGATATTGAATGATTCTCATGATAGAGTTTATAATTTACTGAAACAACATGCTAATGATCTTAAAAATATTTCTCAAAAAGTTTTTCAATATGATACATTAACTAGTAAATTAAAATTTTTTAAAATATAAAAAATAAATTTAGTTGATGAAATTGAATTAATCATCCAAGGAAGAGGAAATGAAATTAGTAAGCCTATAGTAAGAAAACCATATCATGAGATTCCAGAAATAAATACAAAAATTTGATTTCCTGATTTATCACTTTGTATTATAAATTACAAATAAATATTTATATAATCTGAGATGTTAATTTGTTATTTTTTTACATTGAATAAATTAATTAATTTGATTTAATATTCTAAGGAATCATTTATTGTTTTATATATTTGCTATTGAAATAAATTATCTTATTTTCTATTAAATTCATCACTCAGATTTGAGATTCCATTCTAAATTTTTTAAAATATTTATAATAAATAATTTTGAAAGAAAATTTTAATATCTAAAAGAAAAAATTTAAAAAATTGTATTTACTTTATCAATCATATAAACTGTAAAATCAACCATATTAACTAAAAATCTTGTTTTTAATTCGTTTATACATGAAGAAACGCATTTTTTCCCTTCTTCAGCTGTCCAACCCTGATTTTATTTTATTTATAATTTTTTATATACTTTTCTATGGAAATTATCCATTATGCCGTATAAGAAATGTCCTCCATAGCCGTGAGCTCCTTTTAAAACTCTTTGTGAAGATCCAAGATAATCCATCCAGTATAACTTGGCTCCATCTTGATCAAATCCTGCTATCAAGCAATTTACTTGGTAGGGTTTCTTTCTTAAGTTTTCAGCCAAGATGGATCTTGTATAATTAGCCAATTCATCAGTATTTAATTTATTATTATATCTATAATAATAATAATCAATTTCTCCGTTAATTAATTTTGAAAATTCTTTTCTATCAGCGACTTCTCCACAAGTTCCAATGATTTGATTTTCTGTAATTATTCTTAATTTATCATCAGTGTCTTGTAGTTTAATAATTGATCTCATTACGGATCTATCAGAAGCAATTATTACCCAGTCTTCTCCTGCAACTCCAAAAGCACAATCCATTTTATTTAATTAATCTTAAATTTTTTTCAAAAAGTAATCTGAATAATTAAATAACACAATAAGCATTAGTAATTGGAGAATTATTATTTATTTTATTCCTCAAATTAGAATTTTAAAATGGTTTAATAAATTACTCATAATTTTAATAAATTCTGATATTTTTAAAAAAAAAATCCTTTTTGCTTAATGACTTAGATTGCTAAATTGTAGTTATAAATAGATTTGTCAATTTATTTTTTAAATTCATAATTTTACATATTTATATTAAAGATTTTTTTCAAGCTTTATTGAATCATATTTAAATATTAACATTTTATTTATCTATAATTCGAGAGCTTGGATATGTATGCTCCAATTACAAAAGATACAATGCAAGCGAGTAAAACAACATTTATAGAATGTGAGTTTAAATTTTTATTTTCATTTTTAGAATGATTGAAAGTAACTAATAATTAAATGAATAAAATTTAATTTTACCATCATTTTTTTTCCTCGTAATTTCCTTATTCTTATTAAAATTAATCAAAATATTATTTAGCTTTTCATTCGTAATTTTTTCTTCTTCTATATTTTTTTTCAACAATTCAATATTATTTTTCATATCATTTATTGATTTATTAGGATTCTGGGTATTTGAATAATTATCAGCATAATTTAAATTTTTTGTAAGGCTATTATTTTCAATATTATCAAATACTACATTTATATAAACTTTTTGCTTATTATTTTCAGTCATATCAACTTTATTAATAATGCTTTTTGCTTGAGAAATCTATATTTAAAATTTATTATTACGTCTGTTACTGGATAATCAATTGGGAATGCGATTATTAAAAATTTATCTTGTTGTCCTTTATTTTCAAGATCAATACTCTAAATATAATTATAAAATAATTATTTAATTAAATATAAAATTAAAAAACATTTTTATGTTTTAATTACTCGTTCTAATCTCTTAACATCTATAATAATTGTTCCTCTTGGTGATATGAATCCTATATTAGGAGTAGAAGAATATGTGGTTTTTTTATTATTATAAACTTTAAAAAGAACATTAGAATCAGTTAAATTATTTAATGTTATAGTTGCTTCATGATAGTCATTGTTTTTATTTTTCAAAATAATATTATTTGGTATTATATCTATGTAATTAGTACTTATCATTTTTTTAATTATTAAACAGAAAATATTTAATTTCAAAATTTTCTATAAATGAATTTTAGAAAAAAAATTAATGAATTATTAGAGAATTTATTAGTTTAAAAATGTATTTTAATCAAAATATTAAATATTGAATTTTCTTCTTCTAACACCCATTTTATCTTTATAGTAATATTCATATTCACCGAATTCTCTATCGAAAGTCCCCTTTTGAATAGAAAGTAATCTTAAAGTGAACCTTGGCCCAATTTCCTGTAAATTTACCCTTTCAAAATCTTCAGTAAAAATAAATCTATGATGTCTGAAAAAAATAAAATCTCTCTGATTTTGGAAGGTAACTACTTCTCTTCCTTTATATTCTGGAGAATGTGGAAACAAAGCGTTTAAAACTCTTGAAAGTCGATATCCTGTTTTAGTTGTGAAGTTTTTTAGAATTAATTCAGGATGATGGAAAGTGGACTTGGCGTTATTAAATATTTGATCACTATAAACAACATTTGATATTTTGAATTCTACTGTAGGACCTTCTGGTAAATGGGTAATTACCATTCTATAAGGTTTTCTCAGCCTTTCATATACAATTACTATATCAGTGAACCCTTTTTCTTTCGCTGACTCAACAATTTCTTTTAAATTATATTTCTTTCTATAATAAAAATAGGAGTTAGGAATAAAATCTTTTAACTCCTTTACGAAATTAAATATAGATCCTGTATGCTTAATACTTGTTGTGATCAATAATTGAGGATCATATTCCTTATTAAAATAGGAGGCATACTCATCATTTTTATTTTCCTCATGAATTTCATCATCATTTTCTAAATCAACAACATTTTCATCTTTTTCTCTTAAAGTTTCAATTGTTTTTGGAATGTTTATTGGTTCAGCATCTTCTCCCATTTCTTCTCTAATCTTTTGTTTCTTTCTTCTCAGTTTTCCCTTGAGTTTATTTTTCATAGAATTTCTTAAAAAAACTAGTTCTTGCCTTTTGTTTTTGTTTTTCATGTTATTTAAAGGCTTTAATCTATTTATTTCAGAAATCCGATCTAGCTCATTTTTCAAATCATTAACATCTCCGGTTTTTAAAGCTTTATTAAATTCTACTACATTTTTTATTTTTTTCTTTCCTTTCTTATGTTTATTGTCTGTATTCTTATTACTTCTTTTTGCTTTCGGAGCTGCTTCTTTATTATTATTTATTTTAGGTTTTGAAATATTATTCTTGACCATATTATATATTTGGTATATTTCTAAAATTAATATTTTTTTAAATAAATTAAATTTAAAATTTTATATAAATTATAATAAATAAAAAAAATTTATCGAAATTTTGGGGATTGGGGATTGGGGATTGGGGATTGGGGATTGGGGATTGGGGATTGGGGATTGGG
>Ga0194116_10004218_pt1 | contig 16661 bp, 18 predicted proteins | sample TA2MahsurfametaG_4_FD_148617 | JGI IMG/M metagenome (GOLD analysis project Ga0194116, IMG submission 148617) | Freshwater microbial communities from Lake Tanganyika, Tanzania - TA2015008 Mahale S9 surface | ecosystem: Environmental > Aquatic > Freshwater > Lake | place: Tanzania: Lake...
CGTGGCAACTTATCAAGTGAGCATCAGATCCTAATCGCCCCAGCGCCATCGTGGTGGTTCGCCCTTTAGCCAGCAGATGAGTACAAGCACGAGCGTGAGCACTTGGACGTAGATCACGAATTCAAAGACCTTCGTCATAGGCGGAAAGGTGATGGCGCCTAGTAGAAGAAGAATAAAGTAAGCGATCATGACCACCCAGCCTTGCCAACAAATTGGCAGACCCCAGCCCCAACCGTAGCGTTTAGTGGGAAACCAGTAAGAGGGTCCTCGGCGAACCATGGTGCCCTTTTTATTGAGTGAGTTCGATCGTAAGGTCACCCACGCCGACCGTTGCATCGATGGGCTGCTGCCCACCCCCTTTCCCATAGACCCGGCTTCCGACCACATTACTTTTGACGGTACCTTCGAGCCCTTTGAGTGAAGCGCTTCCCACTCCAGTCGTGCCCTCGACTGCACCTGCGTTGGAAAACCCTGTTTTGATCCGCAAGTCACCCGTGCCGACGCGGACCTTGATCGCGCCGGTCACGATATCGATCTCGGCATCTCCTACACCCAAGTCGAGTTCGACGCGCTTCGCCGGAGCGGTAACTTTGATATCGCCGACCCCAAACATGATTTCGAGAGCGGATATCTCTTTAGTCGGGAGTTTTAGTACCCAATCTTCCTGGATATTTTTCGCATCCATGTCGAGCTCCAATTGATCGCCGCGCGTCGTGGCGGAAATCTCGAGTTTCTCGACATCAGGGAGCGAGCTGAAAATGCCGGTCGAGCGTTTTGCTCGCAAGACGACCCGAGCTTCGATGGCGGCGCCGCTACCCGGTTCGACGCGAACGCTCCCGACACCCGCTTTCAGGGTGACCGAACTGATCGACTGTGCGTCGATCGTCCTAACCTTAGTGACCTCCCCCGCCGCATTCGCTGACGCCCCTAGGAATATCACCAATAAGACGGCAGTTATCGTAGAGAGAATTCGGGAGATTCGCATTGTGTCGTCGTCGCGGGCGTGGATAACTTACGAATACTACTTAAATATAACGCCTAACAGATTTTTGTGGAGGCGCGGATCGCGGTAAATTCTGGTGGTGGGGATATCGAGAAGATTCCATCAGCTGGACGTGTTTTCAGCGGAGGCCTTTATGGGCAATCCGCTTGCTGTTGTGCACAACGCGGACGATCTTTCATGGGCGCAAATGGCGTCTTTCGCGCGCTGGACGAACCTGTCCGAAACCACCTTCCTGATGAGACCGGCCTCGGCGGAGGCCGATTACCGAGTCCGCATTTTCACCCCCGGGCACGAGTTACCCTTCGCTGGCCACCCGACTCTGGGCAGTGCCTGTGCTTGGCTGGCTGGAGGCGGTACGCCTGTCCGCAAGGGAGAACTCATTCAAGAGTGTGGCATCGGCTTGGTCCGAGTCCGCCAAAAGGGTTCGCGATTCGCGTTCTCCGCACCTCCCCTGAGACGCAGTGGCTTATTGGACGAGCAGACACTTCTAGTCATCGCGACAGGATTGGGGGTCCCACGAACCGATATCCTCATGCACCAGTGGGTCGATAATGGCCCCGGTTGGTGTGCCGTCATGCTGCGGTCAGCCGATCAGGTGCTCGCCCTTCAACCCGAAATGGCTTTGCTTCGGGACCTCAAGCTCGGGGTCATCGGTCCTTACCCGCCCGGGGCGGAGGCGAGTTATGAAGTTCGGGCATTTGTACCCGGTCTAGGGGTCACAGAAGATCCAGTCACCGGGAGCTTGAATGCCGGCTTGGCCAGTTGGCTCATCAACACGGGTCGTGCTCCAGCGAGGTATATCGTGTCGCAGGGTACCGCGCTTAAGCGCCGCGGTCGGGTCTATGTCGAGCGGCGTGGCGATGAAATCTGGGTGGGTGGCGATACCGTCATTCGGGTAGACGGTTCCGTCGAATTTCCCTGAGTGGGCCGATCTCCCTAAATACTTCATATCTTAATATAGATAGCCTACCTCGAACGACTGACTCGCTGACGTACGCGTAAGCACTGACATGTTATCCCTGATCGAGGGTGCAATTCATAAATGCACGTTTCGTCCTTCAACTTGTGCTGCTCGCTTTATCTTTACCTCAGAACTGCTCTACCGTGGGAGCTGAGGCGTGCTTGAACATCACGCGACGTCGATTGGCGGCGCTCGAAGTTTCGAATATCAGTGGATTACTCGCGGGGACTATTCCTCTGTAATGTCAGGCCATAGCAATCACCGCTTCGAACCTCCCCTCATCGATTGGTGAAATGCCGACTTTGGTTCAACGCTTTGATCTGCCCCCCGTAACTGCCACCACTTGTCAGCAATTTATCTTGAGCTATTTACGCGACCACCAAGGAAAAAAGATCGCTGCTCTACTGACAAGCGCTTGGCGAAATTAACGAATACTCGCGTAACGAAAAACGGCAAGTATGAGAAACATCGTCAGAATTAAATCGCCGAAGCTCGTGTAATAGAGCCACATGTCCTGGCTCGTGAACTCTGCAAAGATCCAGTTCACCGAAGCCATCACGAGACCCAGCACCCCCATACCCGTTGCAAGCCGCCGTGCGTCCATGGGCTGGGGCATGAAGCGTAGCAATCGACCGCCAAAGTATCGCCCTCGGTTGAACATAGCATCGCTCAACATCAGCGCTGCCACGAATACTCCGAGTATCGTACTCTTCATTTTGACGGCCCAGTCATTGTCAAAATGCCAAGAGAACCCGGCTGAGATCAGGAGCATTACCACGCCAAATATCGCGAGACCGCCCAAGAGATCGACCGTGACGAAGCGCTGAACAACCACCACCCCGAGTCCAGCGCCGGCGGTGACAAGGGCGGAAAACGGAATATCGTCTGTCGCTTTGACCATTACGAAAAAAAAAATGCCGATTCCGACATCGACGTAAATCGAGTACTTGTTGCGACCCCAGGCGGCGACCTGCTCTGCCTGTAGCTTTGCGGCTTTCTCTGGATCAGGTGAGGACACCGTAGGAAAATTTATCGTTTTACTGGGATGGCTCTCGTAGGCGATCACTTCGTCGATGCGAACAGCGATACCGACGCGAATCCAATCGATATACCCCGTCTCGACGACAACCTCACGCCCATCCGACAAGGAAAACCGTAATTGATGGTTACGCATGCCATCGGGCTGCATAATGTCAGTGAAATCTCTCGCGAGTTCCCTCTCCTCAAAGAACACACGACTTTCTATCGTCTTCAGGCCCGATATAACTTCAGTGCGGTATGAGCGGCTGTCGATCGTAAAGCAGAAACGATAAGTCCAGATTTTCATGGCTTCACGGTTTGTCGATGACGTAGTGCAAAAACTCTGAAATAACGCCTCCGCTCTCGCGAGCGGCCCGATGACTCAGTCTCGCTCCTACTTTCTCCATGGCTCGCTGTGATCGCCAGTTTTCGAGCGCAACATGGAACCAGACACGGTCTACAAACTTGAAGGCGTGCTGAAGCATCAGGGCTTTAAGCTCAGCATTGCAGCGACTTCCCCAGTATCGACGTGCGAGAAATGTGTAGCCGATGGCTACGTCGCGATCCATCGTGCGGGGTTCATAGTAGCTCGAGCTGCCGATGATTGCCTCGCTCGAACGGTCGATTACGACTAGTGTGCCCCCGCCCTGTAGCAACCGTTCGAACAACGCCTCGAAAACTTCGCGCTTCCATCGATCCTTCGCTGGGTGCTGTTCCCAAATAGCAGGATCGGAGGCCACTTGATACAGGCCCTCGAAATCGTCAGCAGTCACGGGTCGAAGCAATAGGTGATCATCGTGGAGCATCGGCTTCATGTCGAAGCACACTACGGAGGCATTGAAGCGGCTCATGGGATCTCCGGGCAGAGGAACCAAGAGGGACTATATTCTAGCGCGATCGTGATACCTTGAGCCTGATGAAAACTAAACAGGAAATCGTTGACAACTGGCTGCCACGTTACACGGGAACCCCTTTGGGGGATTTCGGAAAGTTCGTGCTGCTGACCAACTTCAGCAACTACCTTGAGCTTTTCGCGCAAGAGACAGGTGCTGAAATCGTCGGCCGCGATCGACCGATGCCCAACACCACCGCCGACGGTATCACCATGATCAACTTCGGCATGGGTAGTGCCAACGCGGCCACCGTAATGGATCTGCTGTCGGCGATCTCGCCACAAGCGGTGCTGCTGCTCGGTAAATGCGGAGGCCTAAAGCGCAAGAACCAGATCGGCGATTTGGTACTACCGATCGCTGCGATTCGTGGCGATGGTGCATCCGATGACTATCTGCTGCCCGAGGTGCCGGCGCTACCTGCGTTCAGTCTGCAGCGCGCGGTGTCGACCATGATCCGAGATCTCAATTACGATTACTGGACTGGTACGGTCTACACCACCAACCGACGTGTATGGGAGCACGATGACGAATTTAAAGAATATCTGCGTAAGACGCGCTGTATGGCGATCGACATGGAAACCGCGACCATTTTCGCCGCCGGTTTTGCCAACTCGATCCCCTCAGGTGCTTTGTTACTGGTGAGTGATCAGCCAATGGTTCCCGAGGGCGTGAAGACCGAGGCCTCGGATCGGCGAGTCACCAATGAATTCGTGCTAAGACATATCCGTATCGGTATCGAGGCCTTGCGCCTCATTCGTCGTCACGGCAAGAGCGTCAAACACCTGCGCTTCGACGAATAGCGAGCCTCATGCCGAAGCGCTTGACGATGTTGCGCTTCTCGAGATCTTCGCCCACGGCCTCGCCGTCGCTGACAACATCGAGATTGCGGTTAGTCTCGTTACGTAGTACCACGACCATATCGGTCGGGGCATCGAGCGCAAACGGGAACTCGTGCCAGGTGCCCACATGGATCAGCAAGCCGCAATCGCCGGCAAAACAAAAAGCTCGTGCCTGCGCAAGATCAGGCAGATCACCCGTCGTCGGCGGCGCCAGCACGGCGCACCAAGGCAGAGCATTGAGCGGCAAAAAAACTTGTGTGTGCTTAAAGTGCCGCTCCATCCAGATCACCTCAAGCGGGCGTGGACGCACTCGGGCCAACGAAAGGCAGGTGTCGGCATCGGACATGAAGGCCGGTTTTTCCATGAGCTCGACGGCGTCGTCATAAAAACGCGTCTGTGTCACAGTTCGGCCACGACCTGACGCGAGCAGCTCACCAAACGGCGTAATATTCTCGGCGCTTGCTTGCTCGAGCTCTAGCTCCACGCGGCGTAGATCGATCAGCGGAAAACTTTAGCCCAGAAAGTCTTCATGTCTTCCCATGACTGGCGATCCGTGGGCTCGTCGTAGGCCAACGGTAAGTTGTACTTCGTACCCTTGTCGGTGGCCTCGGGGTTGGTGAAGCCGTGCTTCGCACCCGGATAGGAGTGGAATTCGTAGTCGGCACCGAGCTCTTCCATTTCTTTGCGGAAGGCCGCTTGATCTTCGGCAGGCACCATGCCGTCAGCCTCGCCGTGACAGATGAGCACCGAGGGCTTGAACTCGCCGCGCTTGGCCTGGTGAGCAGCCCGCAGTGCACCGTGAAAACTTGCCACACCGCGCAGCGGCAGCCCGATGCGGCCCATGTGTAACGACAAGGCGCCGCCCAAGCAATACCCCATCGCGCCAATGCGATCTGGATCGACCATGGGGTGTGCACGCAAGCTGTCGTAGGCGGCCGTGAGCCGCTCGCCGAGCGCGGGAACATCGGCGAAGAGGCCATTCATAAGCGTACCGGCCTCGGTCGAATCGGCCGCCTCGCGACCGTCGCCGTAGACGTCGGTGGCCATAGCAACGAATCCGAGTCCAGCGAGCTCGCGCGCACGACGTCGCAGGTAATCATTGAGCCCCCACCACTCGGGGAGCACGATCAGACCGGGTCGATTAGCCGCGCGCGCCGGATTATAGGCGAGGTAACTCGCGAACTCGCGACCGACTGCTTGATAACGCACGATTTCTGTATGGGAATGGTCAGGCATGACGACGGAATCCTCGAACTGAAAGGAAGGCAAACTCAGCTGCCGCGGAAAAGCTTTCGGACTTTGCACTTTGGGATCAAGGTCGCTGGCGCGCAAGTCCCTTGAATACCTGGTGCCATAATGCGGGCGATGGAAGATGTCGCACCGCCACAACGCCGTATCCGCAGCTTTGTCCTGCGGGCGGGCCGTATCACGGCGGCGCAGCAGCGGGCGCTCACAGAATTGTGGCCAAGTTATGGCATCGACCTACCCGAGGCACCCACACTGCTCGATCTTGCCCTGTGGTTTGGCCGCAAGGCTCCCCGCTCGCTCGAAATCGGCTTCGGTAATGGCGATAACTTACTGGGTCTGGCCAAGGCGCATCCAGAGCGCGATTTCATTGGGATCGAAGTGCACCGCGCCGGCGTCGGACATTTGATGCTGAAAGCACATGAGGCTGGACTCACCAATCTGCGGGTGATCTGCCATGACGCCGTCGAAGTTCTGGAGCGCTACCTCGCGGCAGACTCGCTCGACGAAGTGCTGATTTTGTTCCCGGACCCCTGGCACAAGAAACGACATCACAAACGGCGCTTGGTACAGCCCATATTCGTGAATTTGCTGGCTTCGAGACTGGCGCCGGGTGGGCGCCTGCAGCTCGCCACCGATTGGGAACCCTACGCCACACAGATACTGGAAGTGGTCGGCGCCGATGTGCAGTTCAAAAATCTTGCCGGGGACATCGCGACAGAAGGCTTCATGCCACGACCGGACTGGCGGACGCTAACCCGCTTTGAGCGCCGTGGCAGAAGATTGGGCCATAGGGTGTGGGATTTATCGTTCGTGCGACTCGGCTGATACCGATGAGCGGATACTGATCAGCCAAGACCGAAACTTGTACGGATGCCATCAACGATGAACTGCACCGCGAGTGCGCCGAGCACCACACCGAGTAGGCGGTTGGCGACGTTGGTACCGGTTGCCCCAAGAATACGTATCAGCGGCGCTGCACCCAGCATCATAACCAAAGAAATCAACAGAACTAATACAGCCGCTGCAAGCAGCACGACGAACAAGGTCGGCTGATCGACCACCGACACCGGGCCGAACCACAGCAGGATGGTCGTGAGTGCGCCGGGACCCGACATGAAGGGAAACGCCAACGGAAACACGGAGATATCGGCTCGGCGACGACTCTCGGCTTGCTCATCCGTCGAGGTGCGGGTCCCAGACTCGCGCGCGAAGACCATCTCGAGGGCGACCAGAAACAGCAGCAAACCACCGAAGATACGGAACGAATCGATGCTGATCCCCATAGCGTCGAGGAATGCGGCACCACTCAGAGCAAAACCAATGATGATCATGCCGGCTACGATTACCGACTTGATCGCCATGCGTTTGCGATAGGCTGCATTCGCACCCTCGGTCAGTGTCGCAAATACCGGCACGAGCGAAATCGGCTCGACCACCAGAAAAAACACGACGAAGAATTTAAGGAATGATTCGATCACTGCGGCGACTCGGCGACCCTCTCGGACCGCAAATTGTCCACATCTGCAAGGCTCGACACCAGCACGATGTCATCCCCCTGCAATGCGACCGCCACCGGGCGTAGCTCGCGGCCGAGACAAGGTCCCGCTATACAGCGGCCGCTCGCTGGATCAAAAAGTGCCCTGTGTGAAGAAAATTGGATGAACTGGCGATCAGCCGTGAGGAAGCGATGCGGCAAGAGGTCAAGCGGGTGCCCAGCGTGCGGGCACAAGCTCATCCAAGCACACAAGCCACCGCCGTCGAGGCGCAGCACAAGACCTTTGAGTGGCCAGTCTCCATCACCAACGCGAAATCCACGGCTGCCAGTCTCGGCAAGATCGGTCAGCTTGCAAAGAATTAAGTCGCTCGAAATTGAGACGCTCACGGCAGATCGAGTTTTGTGATGCGTACCCGTTGCCACCAGACCATCGCCAACCCAGGTAAAGCGGTGAGGAAAGTCAGTACGAAAAACGGTGCCCAGCCTAAGGTATCGGAGAGAATGCCTGCGGGTGCACCCAGCAAATTGCGTGGCAACACGGCGATGGCCGACAGCGCCGCATATTGAAAGGCGCTGAAACGCACGTCGCAAATTCCCATGATCAATACGACTAGGGCTGTATTGCCCATCGAGCCCACGAAGTTATCGAGAAACACGACTATCGACATCAGCAGCAAATTATTACCTTTTACGGCAACCAAAAAATAGCCGAGATTAGCGATCGCCTGCACGACACCGAACAATAACAAGGCGCGCACCAGACCAAGGCCTACCAGCCAAAGACCACCCACCACGGCACCGCTGATGTTAGCGATCAGCATGACGGTCTTGGTAACCGCCCCGATTTCCGTCTTGCTGAAACCGACATCCATTAAAAAAGGCGTCAATAGCTTGAGCGCGAACGCATCACCCACCTTGTAGAGCACGATAGTGAGCAACAACAGTAACATTCCTTCGCCACCCAAAAGCTGTCGCAGCGGACCGGCGACTGCCTCTTGCAGAGTCCGAGGTGGTGGCGCACGCTGCTCTGGGTCGGGCGCCAAAAAGGTCACCAGCGTCACCGCCAGCATGCCGCCCGCCATGACGATGTAGGTGCTGCTCCAACCGACGAGATCGGCAAGGATCAGCGCACCTGCAAAAGAAAACCATACGGCCAGCCGATAACCGAGATTTGCAGCGGTGGCTGCAGGTCCGCGTTCTGCAGCCGAGACAAGATCGGTGCGCCAGGCATCAATGACAATGTCCTGCGACGCCGAAAAGAATGCGACGGCTACAGCAAGGACCGCAAAGGACGCTAGCCCCTGCTCGGGCCCGTGTATGGCCATCGCGGCAAGCGTCGCCGCCAAGGCAAGCTGAAAGATTAGAATCCAGCCGCGACGACGGCCGAGAAACGGCATCGAGAAACGATCGAGAAAAGGCGCCCACAAAGGCTTCAGCGTATAGGCCAGACCCACTAAAGAAAGCCAACCGATGGTGGTGTTGGAGACGGCGGCGTCTTTGAGCCAAGCCTGCATCGTCGCCTCGGTGAGGTTGAACGGCAGACCCGACGCCACGCCCATGACAACCACCACACCCAGCCGCGGGCTCGTCAAAATTTCACGCAACCGTGGCTTGGCGGAATCTTTGGTCCCGCTCATGACTGTGGTCTCCTCTTCGCCCGACCAAGCGTCAGGTCGTAGTCGATAATGAGTGGCGCATGATCGGAGAACCGGCTGTCCTTATAGATATGCGCGCCATTCACGGCTCCCGCTAGCCCCTTACTGACGATCTGGTAGTCGATACGCCAACCCACATTCTTTGACCAGGCCTGACCTCGATTCGACCACCAGGTGTATTGTTCCGGCTGATCGTTGACTTCACGGAAGGCATCGACATAACCAGCAATACCCAATAGCTCGTCCATCCAGGCGCGCTCTTCAGGCAAAAAGCCTGAGTTTTTCTGGTTAGATTTCCAGTTACGTAGATCGATTTCTTTGTGAGCGATATTCCAGTCGCCGCACAGAATATACTCGGTCTTACGACGCCGCAGCCGCCGTAAGAAAGGCATAAAGGTATCGAGAAACCGAAACTTTGAGGCCTGTCGTTCAGGCCCCGAGGAACCGGAGGGCAGATAGAGCGACACCACTGCCAACGTGCCGAAACGCGCCTGGAGGTAACGGCCCTCGCGATCAAACTCATCGACGCCGAAGCCGCGGATGACCTCTTCGGGTTGCTGTCGGCAATAGAGCGCCGTGCCGGAATAACCCGGCCGTTCTGCATCGAAAAAGAAGCGGTGGTAGCCTGAAAGTTCGACATCGTGTCCGGCGAGCTGCGGCTCGTGCGCCTTGGTTTCTTGCAGACAGATGACATCAGCGTCCTGCCCGCGCAGCCACTCGAAGGCACCCTTCGCGGCGGCCGAACGTATGCCATTCGCATTCAGGGTGATCACGCGCACCGCGATATGATAGCGGCATGCAGCCCCACCAAAGCAGATTCATCGACCTCGCCCTCGCCCGCTCAGCCCTGCGCTTCGGTCGCTTCACGCTCAAGTCGGGACGAGAGAGTCCCTATTTCTTCAATGTCGGGCTGTTTAACGACGGCGAGGCACTCGCTGTACTCGGTCAGTGTTATGCCGCTGCGCTACAGGCCACGGGAGTCGGCTACGACATGTTGTTTGGTCCGGCCTACAAGGGCATCCCCCTCGTCGCCACCACTGCGATCGCTCTCGCCGAACAGCATGGTCGCAATGTACCGTGGGCGTTCAATCGTAAAGAGGCAAAGGATCATGGCGAAGGGGGTCAGATGGTCGGCTGCCCCCTCACCGGGCGTGTGGTCATCGTCGACGATGTGATCACAGCCGGCACGGCAATCCGCGAGTCGGTCGAACTCATCCGTCTTGCAGGAGCCGAACCGGTTGCGGTGCTGCTTGCACTCGATCGGCAGGAACGCGGACAAGGGGAGCGCTCGGCCGTGCAAGAAGCCGAGAGCGAGTTCGGCTTGCGCTGCGTGAGTCTGCTGACGCTCGCTGATCTCATCGACACGCTGTCGCAAGCGAGCGGGTCACCGTCGGCGGATGGTACAAGCGCCTTGCCAGTCGAGCATCTACAAGCCTTACACGACTATCGCGCCCAATACGGGATACGTTCATGAGTGTGACCCGCAGCGTTCTCAACCTTAAAGATTCCAAGCTGCTGCGCGAAGCGGCGTTCATCGACGGTGCTTGGTGTACTGCAGATGACGGCACCAAAGTTCAGATTCTCAATCCGGCCAACGGTACGGTAGTCGGTGAAGTACCTGTCCTGGGTGCCGCCGAGACGCGCCGTGTCATCGAAGCCGCTGCACGCGCTCAGCCCGCCTGGGCACGCAAGACTGCGAAGGAGCGCGCGGTCATCCTGCGCCGCTTCGCCGATTTGATGATCGCCCATGTCGATGATCTGGCAATCATCATGACTGCCGAGCAGGGAAAACCACTCGCTGAGGCCAAGGGTGAGGTGGGTTATGCCGCCTCGTTCATCGAGTGGTTCGCCGAAGAGGGCAAACGCGCTTACGGCGACATTATCCCGACATTCCGCGCTGATTCGCGTCTGCTCGTGCTGCGTCAGCCGGTCGGCGTGGCGGCCGCGATCACGCCCTGGAACTTTCCGGCGGCCATGATCACGCGTAAGCTCGGCCCTGCCTTGGCAGCCGGCTGCAGTTTCGTCTGCAAGCCTGCACCGCAGACGCCCTTCTCGGCGCTCGCCCTCGCCGAACTTGCCACTCGCGCCGGACTGCCTGCGGGGCTCTTCAATGTTTTGCCGGGTGAAGCCGAGTCCATCGGAGGCGAACTCACACGTCATTCTTTGGTTCGCAAGCTGAGCTTCACGGGCTCGACTGCCGTCGGCAAAAAATTGATTGCGCAGTGTGCAGGAACCGTAAAGAAAGTATCGATGGAGTTAGGTGGTAACGCGCCTTTCATCGTCTTTGACGACGCCGATCTCGATGCCGCAGTACAGGGCGCGATGGCCAGCAAATACCGTAATACTGGTCAAACCTGTGTCTGCGCCAATCGCCTCTATGTGCAAGCAGGGATTTACAATGAATTCGCTAAGCGTCTCGTCAAGGCAGTCGCGACGCTGCGCGTGGGAGATGGTCTGGCAGGCCCGACCGAGCAGGGACCACTTATCGATGCACAGGCACTCGCCAAGGTAAAAGCACATATCAGCGATGCCGTGGATCAAGGCGCTCAAATCGCCTGCGGTGGAAAATCGCATGCGTTAGGCGGCAATTTCTTCGAGCCGACAATCCTACTCGATGTAAACTCAAAAATGCGGGTTGCACGCGAAGAAACGTTTGGTCCCGTTGCGCCCTTGTTCCGTTTCGAAACCGAGGACGAAGTTGTGCGCATGGCCAACGACACCGAATTCGGTTTGGCCGCATATTTCTACACGCGTGACCTCGCACGCAGCTGGCGCATGCAAGAAGCGCTGGAATACGGCATTGTCAGTGTGAATACAGGTCTATTCTCGACAGAAGTCGCTCCCTTCGGCGGCGTCAAAGAATCCGGGCTCGGCCGCGAAGGCTCGCGCTACGGCATAGACGAATACACCGAGCTCAAATACGTCTGTATCGGCGGCCTGAACCCGTGACCGCCATGCAGGACGGCACGATGACGGCAGCCGAGTCAGGTGCGCCGCGGGGGTTGTTTCCCCTACTTGCTGCCTGTAGTGCGCTCGGTCCCGTATCGACGCTGCTCCTAATCTCGGCGCTACCGGCGATCCGCGCCGAGTTCGTCGCCAGCACCGCGGCGACTCAAGCGGTCATCAGTATTTTTCTGTTTACGTTTGCGGCAGGCATTCCGCTCGCCGGACCTCTGTCCGATCGGTACGGCCGCAGACCCTTGATACTCGGCGGGCTCGCCACTTTTTTCATTGGCTCCCTGCTCGCGTATCTGGCACCGACTCTCGAGCTCGTGGTGATTGCGCGTGCCATCCAGGCGGTGGGCTGTGCAGCAGCGACAACCGTCTCGCGTGCTGTCCTCGGTGATATCTATCCGGACTGGCGTCTTACACGAGCGCTCGCCAATCTCACGCTCGTCATGATGATCGGAACGTCTGTATCACCCTATCTCGGTGGTCTGATCACCGAATCCAGTGGCTGGCATGCACCCTTTCTTTTTTTGCTGGCGTTTTCCGGCGTCGTTGGCATTTTCGCCTGGCGCGCTTTGCCTGAGACGCGGGTAAATCACACGGATGCATTGTCGCTCGCGGCGGTCGGTAAAGCCTCAGTGGGTGTGCTTCGTAACCGCGCGTTTCTTGGTTGCGCGATCGATGCCGGTGTGATCTACGCGCTCTATCTCGGCTTCATCACCGTTGCGCCCTATCTGCTCGCCGATATGCTCGGGCGACCGGCGACCGACTTTGGTATCTACATTCTGTTTTTGTCATCGGGATATTTTCTTGGCAACTTGTATGTTTCGCGGCTGCGCGGTCACGCGGATCTCGAGCGTGTTGCCCGTTTCGGGATCTGGTTGCAGGCCGCGGCGGCCTGCGCAGCCTTCGGCTTCGTGTTGATGGGACTCACTCACCCCGTGTGGTGGTTTGGTCCGATGCTGCCGCTCGCCTTTGCGCAGGGTTTGTCGCTGCCACACATCACAGCCACCGCAGTGCGTTTGGCGCCGGGCTATGCCGGTGCGGCCTCGGGCATGATCGGTTTCTCGCAGCAGGTGTGTGCCGCCATCGCAGTGCAAGCCATGGGTTTCGTACCCACCGGCGATCCCTCGCCCGTCCTCGGCTTTTGCGCGGTGCTATCGCTAGTATCGATTGGTGCGATGATCCTGCTCGATCGACTTATCCACCAACAGCAAAAATCATGAAACTCGGTCTCAATCTCGGTTACTGGGGCGCCAAGCCCATCGATCGTTTCATTGAACTCGCACAGCACGCCGAGCGTCTGGGCTTCGATATCGTTTGTGCCGCCGAAGCCTACGGCTCAGACGCCTTCACGCCTCTGGCGGCGATTGCCGCACGCACCTCGCGTATCCGTCTCGGTACGGCGATCATGCAGATATCGGCGCGCACACCTGCCGCTGCAGCGATGACAGCGATCACGCTCGATCACATCTCTAACGGACGTTTGTGTCTTGGCGTCGGTGTCTCGGGTCCGCAGGTGGTCGAGGGTTGGTATGGCAGACCCTTCAAAAAACCACTAGAGCGCACTCGCGAATGGCTGGCGATTTTTCGGAAGATCGTCGCCCGCGAAGCCCCCGTCACTTTTGAGGGCACACAGTATCAATTGCCTTACGCGGGTGAAGGCTCGACTGGACAGGGTAAATCACTGATGAGTATCACGCACCCGCTACGTAAAAATATCCCCGTATTTCTCGGTGCCGAGGGACCTAAGAACGTTGAGCTAGCCGTCGACAAATTCGACGGCTGGTTTCCGTTCATGCTGCCACCAGACCGGTTCGACATCTATGGCAATACGCTGTCGCAGCTCAAGCCCGGTTTCGAGATTTTACAAACCGTAGCTTTCTCGACTGAGACCGATCCAGCGATCGCCTTGCTACCCATAAAAAAAATGCTAGCGCTTTATGTAGGCGGCATGGGCTCGAAGGACGAAAATTTCCACAAGCGGGTCATCGAGCGCGCGGGCTACGTCGAGCTCGCCCAGCGTCTGCAGGAGCTCTGGTTGTCCGGCCGCCAGCAAGAGGCGGTAATGGCTGTCCCCGATGAACTGGCCGACACATTGTCGGTCACAGGCTCAGCCGAGAATATTCGCCGCCGACTAGCTGCCTGGAAAGCATCGACGGTGACGACGCTGATGATCGGTATTACCGATAACTTCGATAAAACCGTCGCTAATATGGAAACCGTGGTCGCGCAAGTCTAGAGCGCTCACAGCCGAAGTTTGGTGCCGCGGCCCCGCCCGTGGAAGAATCATCGCCCTGGCGTAACGAGGATTGAAGGTGAAATCATGTTTATTGCCAACACGTTTCCTGGCGTTGCTGCGGCAGCACTCGCAATGCTTGCCGCTTTTTCGAGCACCTTGAACGTGACTGCTGCCGAACCAACGCCGCCCAAGGCGGCGCAGCGGATGCATACCATCACCTCGCCTTTCGGAAAACGCGAGGATCCCTGGCACTGGCTGCGCGACGATGAACGCAAGAACCCGGAGATGATCGCCTATCTTGAGGCCGAAAATGCTTATCTCAATGCGGTCATGGCACCGCATCGAGTGCTCGAACAAAAAATTTATGACGAGATCATCGCCCGTCTGAAGCAAGACGATGCAAGTGTACCGCAACGACGCAACGGCTATTGGTATTACTCGCGCTTCGAAACCGGCAAACAATATCCGATCTACGCGCGTCGTAAAGGTACCCTTGAAGCCCCCGAAGAAATTCTGATCGATGGTAACGAGCGTGCCCGTGGCCACGACTTCTATCAACTGGCTGCGCTCGAGGTCACCGTCGATGGCGAATGGGCTGCGATAGCCGAAGATACCGTTGGCCGACGTCAATATGACGTGCGGATTAAAAATTTACGTACGGGCGAGTTTTTGCCGCAGATCCTGACCAATGTCGAACCTGATCTTGCCTGGACTAATGATGGGCATACTCTTGTCTACATCCGCAAAGATCCGCAGACCTTGCTTGGTAATAAGATCTATCGACATGGGCGCGGCAGCGATATCGAGAACGACGCGCTTGTCTATGAACTGGATGACGATAGCTTTTACCTCAGTGTCGCGAAATCGAAGTCCGATCGGTTCATCTTCATCGCTGCGCAAAGCACGGTATCGACTGAATACCGTTACGCCGATGCCAGCGCTGCACACCTCGAGTTCAGGGTAGCGATCCCGCGGGAGCGTAATCACGAGTATCAACTCGAGGATCTCGGTGATCAGTTCATTATTCGTACCAACTGGGAGGCCAAAAACTTCCGCATCATCGCCGCGCCGATCGCCACCGTGAGTGATCGCAGTAGGTGGCAGGATGTGATTGCACATCGTGATGATGCTTTTATTGGTAGCTTTGAAACATTCAAAGATTACCTTGCAGTATCGGAGCGCAGTGGGGGGCTCGCGAAAATGCGGGTGCGCTCCTGGGATGGGAAGCGTAATTCGTTGATAGATGCCGCAGACCCTGCCTACGTCATGAGCCTCGGCAACAACAGTGAACAAGACACCTCGCTGCTACGCTACACCTACTCATCTCCAACCACGCCGTCGACCACTTGGGACTACGATATGACGAGCGGCGCGCAAAAGTTACTGAAGCAGGAACCGGTACTCGGTGGCTTCGTTGCCGACAATTACGTCGCAGAGTTCCGATTTGCCACAGCGCGTGACGGTACCCGTATTCCAGTCACGTTGTTTTATCGTCGGGGCACGCCGCTCGATGGCACGGCACCGGTTTACCAATACGCCTACGGTTCATACGGATTTTCGACTGAGCCCTCGTTCCGCTCGCCGATTTTATCGCTGATCGATCGCGGTTTCGTTTATGCGATCGCCCATATTCGCGGCGGCCAGGAGATGGGTCGCGAGTGGTATGAAAAAGGTAAGTTACTGAACAAGAAAAATACCTTCACCGATTTCATTGACGTCACTCGCTACCTGATCGCCGAGAAAGTTGCCGACCCGCGACGGGTGGTTGCCGTAGGTGGTAGCGCGGGCGGATTACTGATGGGGGCAATCTCGAATATGGCGCCCAGTGACTACAAGGCACTGGTTGCGCATGTTCCTTTTGTCGACGTCATATCGACGATGCTCGATCAAAGCATTCCACTCACGACTAACGAATTCGACGAGTGGGGCAATCCGGGCAAGGATCGGGCGGCGTATGACTATATGCTCTCTTACTCGCCCTATGATCAGATCACAGCCCAAAAATATCCGGCCATGCTCGTCACCAGCGGACTCTGGGACAGTCAGGTGCAATACTGGGAGCCGACCAAATGGGTTGCGAAGCTACGCAGTCTCAAAACCGATCGTAATCCACTGCTGCTGCGCACTAACATGGATGCGGGTCACGGTGGTAATTCAGGTCGCTTCGAGCGCTATCGCGAAATCGCCGAGGAATACGCCTTCATTCTTTGGCAGGCCAATGAGTGAGCTCGATCTAGGCCGATTCCACGAAATCAGCGTCAGCACACCTGACCTTGAAGCCTCGCTGCGCTTTTACGAAATGTTAGGCTTCGCGCGCAGCAGCGTCGGCGATACTTGGCCACACCCTTATGCTGTC
>Ga0194116_10004220_pt1 | contig 16654 bp, 19 predicted proteins | sample TA2MahsurfametaG_4_FD_148617 | JGI IMG/M metagenome (GOLD analysis project Ga0194116, IMG submission 148617) | Freshwater microbial communities from Lake Tanganyika, Tanzania - TA2015008 Mahale S9 surface | ecosystem: Environmental > Aquatic > Freshwater > Lake | place: Tanzania: Lake...
TCCGTTTAGAGATACAGCAACTGTCATTACAGCAGCACTTGCAGGTGTTGCGATAAGAGTACCCATAGTCATGGCTGCAACCACGGCTAGAGCGATTTTTTTCAATGAATTCATTTTTCTCCTTTTATTATTCATTTTGTTATATTGTTTTAAGCCTATCCAGATAGTCTTCAATTTCTTCTATTTGGCTAGGTTTATATTGTATCACGTTCTCAGGAAGCGTGTCAACTTTACGTGGTTTATCTTTAAATGTATGAATCTCAACTTCAAGGTTTTGATCTCTTGGTGTGTGTGATATTGCTCCAAAAATAGAACCGCAAACTGCGTCTGCCAAGTCTTTAGATTTTTTGCGAGGGTGGTCTACCCTACCATTTTTCATAATTTTTAATTCTGTTAACTCTTCAAACAAAAGTTCTATCGCAGGCATAGCAAGTCTTTCTTCATATACAAGCATGGCCATATCTTCATAATGTTTCTTGGCTACCGATACTGTTTCAGTCCTCATCCCTACCGCCTGCAATTCATTTTGAATATCAAAAGACTGCCAACGGTCAAATGTAACTAAGCCAATATTAAAACCAAGCCTGCGTAAATTTTGTATCCATTGTTTTACTTCAGATAAGTTTACTGGCCCCTCTATTTTAGGTTCCCACCATGCCACCGCATCAACAACTACCACAGGTGATATTTGTTCATAGTCTTTTATTACCTGAACATTGACCCATTTATCTACATGTGAAATTGCTACAGCACATTTGTCATGTTTTTGTGCAAGGTCAGCGTGTACATAATAAACTTTATCTGGATCTGGCTTAAAGTTTTCTTCAAATCTCCTGAATTGATCAAGTGGATTTCTTAATGTCATACATGATCTAACCTTGTCTGCTTGTTTGAAAAATGCATCAGAGGCATACGTTGGAACACAAGCAAACCGCATCATGGCATCTCCAAGATCTGTCATAAAAGCAATCTTAAAATCATCTACTTGGCGGGTAGGGTTTACTTCCCATGTTGGTCTTTTTAATGCAAACACACCTGGATATTTATAAGAGTTAATGTGATCCTCATCCCAAGATATTTCAAACCAGTTATCTTTATCGTCTTCTGGTAATAGAGGATTAATTATAAATCTATGTGTTCTTGATATTACTTCTTTGTCAGCAATTACTGCTTCATACCGCTCAGAAATAAAGTCTCCAGTGTAACGAGGAAATGAAAGTAGAACCACCTTTCCAAGATCAGGAAATCGAGAGTCAACGGAGCCACGGAAAGCCTTGTAAATGTTTTCAGCAGTTTTACCTTGTTCGTTTCCTGTTTGTACTTCTGAAGAAAAACCAGAAATCTCATCAAGAACTGCAAGCAAAAGATTTAATCCTTCGTGCGACTCTCTTTCCGAATGTCCAGAATAAACGGTAATTGATTTATTAAATCCTATCGAGTCTACTTTTGCTTCATACTTACCCGCAAACCAAGGGGACTTTTCAATCTTGGTTTTAAATCCTTTAAAGAAAACGTTCTTTGCCTGCTGTGCGTTAATAGCAACATTGATCAAATCTATTGCGTCTCCGCTTGGTTTTCCGAAGTATCTTGCTGGGTCCTTAAGACATAATAACTTATATACGATATAGGCACAAGCAACAGTAGAGGTAAAATCTTTACCACTACCCTTTCCCAACTGTAGTATAATTTCATTTTTGGTATATTTTTCATAATACCTAGCACCTTCCTCTTCTCCCATGATTTGTTGTAAATCTTCTTTACGATATACCTGACTCATAGCCTGAACGATATCGTATTGAATATCAGATAATGCTGGTTGACCTAAATAGTCTGGTGACTCAACAAATGTTTTTGCGTCTACTGGGGTTTCTTCAAAGTGATTGTCAGCAAGGGCTTCAAGAAAATCATTGAACGTCGTGGACAATTGTAATCACTTCATCCTTTTTAGCAATATCAGAAAGCCTACGCATGATCTGGTCACGAACTTCTGGATATTCTGACGCTATGTCACGAAGAATAGCCATTAATATTTCTTGCTTCTTTTCTATCTGTAGCATTTCTTCTGCAAATTCTTTATTTTCTAACAGACCAGCCTTTTGCAGCATGTCAATTCTTTTAGACTCAATATCCATTACTAGTTTGATTGCTTGTGTTTTTGCACTAAGATTATTATTAAGTGATGCCTCATCAATAACCTCATAAGACTTTGCAATAAGTTTATTATAATGTGTGTCTGCTATTGCAAGCGCTTCTTTAGCCCTTGTCCTAATTGCATCGTTTGCAGATGCCATAACTTTCCACTCATTAATATGTTGTACTACACGATTTCTAGGTATCGCTAAATCTTTAGAAATTTTTGTTGCATCATTTCCTTTTAGGTATTCTCCTACAACATTATTAATTTCATCAAGATGCTTAATTAAATCTTCTTCAGTTGACATAAGTTTAGTAGTTATCAGAGGAATACCAGGAGTATGCTAGTTCACTCCAAGCATAATGATATGAAGTTCCCTCATGTACCTTATCTCTTCCAGTTAATGCAAATTTATCATCTTTGTTTAATAACCTATAATCAAGCATTAAGTCATAAGTTTTTTTCAAATCCTTCCATCCGCCAGAAATGTTTTTAAATGAATATAAATCTGTTTGACTTAAAAACCAATTTGTAGTTAGGTTGTGAGAAAATATATATAATTTTATATTATTTATCTTACAGAATGTTTCTAGCATCATTAAATATTGATAAACATATATAAATTTTTCAGCAATAATTGGATGATATTTTACATCAGGAACATTTTCTGATAATCCATTAAACCTAGGTTTGACATTATCATCGCTTGTTACAGGAATTGAATGATGCCATTCAGGAATTTTTTCAGAAAAGTTAACCTCTTCCGCAAACTCTAAAGTATTTCCTATATCATTAACTAATGTATAAAATCTTGACAAAAGAGGCAGATTGATAAATATTACATCTGGCTTTGAGTATTTATTAATGTATTTAAAAATATCTGAAACCATATTCAAAGGTCCAGTACCTGGCATAGATAAATTATAATATCCAGAAACCTTTTCTTTTTCCTTTATTTTATTATACAATAGCCACGGCCAAATTTCATGGTTGTAAAGACTAAATCCATATGAATTAGAACATCCAGAAAATAATATATGTTTTCCATCATGCTGTTTTGTAAACTCATCCGATCTAAACAAAAAAGAGTTAACTTGAAAAGAATCTGGAGCATCCACATAATCTAAAACCCAAGGCTGGTCCTTTGCCACATATTCAAAAGTTTCATACGTTCTTCTAGTTTTACAAACTAACCTTATATCTTCTAAACTTTTATTAAATGAAAATGCTAATTCTGGATATCTAAATCCTGTCAAACCTTTATCAAGTGGATTTTCTACGTCTGGGCCAACGTTTACATCTACATTTGGTAAGCCATGGTATTTTAATTTAATCATAATATCATTATACCATCCCGTTCTCTTTGTCTTTTGCTATTTTTAGTAATACCAAATATCCAATTAAATCATCAATATCGTTGTCTCCGACATATTCTGTACCACGCATAATCCTGCTTAATTTGTCATCAATACGAACATGCAACTGTTCTCTTACGTCTGCCTTACTAAAAATACGAATAGGCTCTAATGCAGAATTTCCATATGAAATATTTTTTCTGATAAGCATGTGTGCAAGATTTAAGCAGGCATCAAGAATTTCTTTTCCAGCACTAGTGCCAACAGTAAGCAAATATAGATCGTTGAAATTAAAAATTTTTGAATCAGGGAATATTGGTTTTAGACTCATCGTTTTGATTTCCTTAATCCAAATTTAGCAAGATACACGTAAATAGTTTCCACGCTAACCTCGCATTCCTTTGCTATATCCTGTGGTGATTTTTTATCAATATGATATCTTTTTCTTAGCCACGCCTCACTAGTATACATCTTTTTCATATTTAATGCAACCTAACTCTCCACTGCATTGATTCTGGACCCCTTTTTATCATTTCAAACATGTGGTCTTCAAATTCTGCCTTCATTTCATAATAAATGTCAGGAGCAACATCTTTTAATTTATCTGTAATGCTATAGTGGGTTTCTCCTGTTAAAGGATCAAAACCTTCAATCTGTATAGCATTTTGTAACAATAAATGCTCTAGCATAGCCTCTGTTTTAATATAACTTTTATCCATTGCTGACCGCCTTTTCCCAATTATTTATTGCCCAATGACCAATGCCTGCTGCATCTGCAACATCGTTGTCTGTTATTTTTTTATCATAAAAAATACCTAATAATTTTATTGTTCTTTGCTTTCTAAATTCTCTTTCGTATGCCTTATACCATGATAATGATTTACCTGGATTGGCAGATCTAATCTGCAATTGCTCTTCTTTAGTTAATTTTTTGTTACCTAAATATGATTGCCAAGTTATTGGAGATACTTTTCCAATAATCTTAAGATTAGATAGACCTGCGCCACCTATAATTGCTCCCTGTACAAGAGCAAGATCTGCTGCAGTTTTGGGGGAATTCATAAAAACTGTATGCTCAATAACAATAGCCTCAACTAAATTATAATAATCAAATAAGGCTTTTGTTTTTTTAGTAGCATCAATAACTTTAGCATAAATATCTTTGCCCTCAAACACTATCTTTCCGTGATCTGATAATTTTTTATACGAGTATATGGTAAATGCTAGACTATTTGTGCTGGCATCAATTGCACAAATAACATCGGGCTGACTACTTGTTTTTATCATTTGACATACCCCGTATCTCTCTTAAAGCCTTTTTTACATCATTTGGGTTTATATTACATTTGTTGCATAATGGCTCATCATTATATATTGATAACCTTGAACCACATTGTTTACAAAGCCTGTTTTTATTTTTTCTTTTCTGTCTTCTGGTGAGTACATATCTTCGTGCAATTTTTTCTTTAGTTGCATATTCTCTACACTTCTCAGAACAATATATTTGATAAGATATGTTTGATTCAAAAGTATGATCACACCATCTACAGTTTTTCATCTTCTAGCAACTCCAGAGGTTTAATTTTAATTACCCCTGTCTCTGCTTCAGCGCATGCTTTTTGAATTGGACAAACTTTACATGTTTTAGAATTAGATCGATATGGCTTCTGTGGAAGTTTTCTATCTTTCCAACTTTTATATACATTCTTCATCCAATCAAATGCCTGGTCTACCCACCGACGGTAATGATCGTTTACTACTACTGGCAAAGTTAATAACTCATGACTATTTTTATTTTCATAAATCATTACACCTTTGCCAATTTTCCAAACCTTCATATACATTAATAACTGCATAAGATGACTCTTTTTTGCTTTTTGTCTCATCTTTTTGCCTTCAAAATCTTCATTGGATACAGTTTTAATTTCTCCAATTACACGCTGTTCATTTATATTTAACATTACGTCGCCATAGCCATCGAATGGGGGGTCGTCTGTTTTAACCCTAAACTCCATCGCTGGATGTGTTTGTTTGTTATATTTTCTTTCTAGAGTATCAAACTCCATTGTTTCATCAAGAAGCCCAGATGATTTTATTGCTTCTTGAATTCTGTCATGTCCGTAAGTCCCATTGGTTCTATTTGCAACTCCCTTTGCATCTGAATTATCATAATGCACGGCCCCATCAAAAGCAAGGTACCAATATCTAGGACATTCTCCAGCACCATAGGTTAATGTAGACGCTGAAAAATTACTTTTTTTACTAAACTTGGGTTTTGTTTTTGTCATATAGCCAGACTGTATTTTTTCAATAAGCCCGTCAACAAAACTCACATCTTCTTGTGGCGTATTATTTTTCTTTTTATCTGAACTTTTTATCATTACTTGTTGTAGTAGATTTTTTGTCATTATATTCCTTTGTTTGAATTAATTATAGCAGATATCAGCGAGTTATGTATTTGAGAGCAGAAACTAAATTATTAATAGACTCTGCTGCAGTATAGTATAAATTCTTTTTACCTCTATTTGATTTATCTACATTTGCCATCCAGGTTGCCCTTAATGACATTTTTGATGCAATTGCCTGAAGCCTCACTATTTCTAGCGTGGCAACATTCATTGGTATGTCTGGCTTTAATATAATTTTTGCTATTGTTGTTAAAGCAACAGTAAATTCTTCATCTTGCATATATTCAGCAATTTCTACAAGACCGTCTATGTGTTCAAGAGTTGTCTTTTGTTCATCAAGCATTGTTGTTGTTTCTGTTGTCAATGTCTTGATTTTTTTTAGATTTAAGATCTTCATTTAATTTTTTTATTTTTAAATTACCTTCATGCTTTTGTTCTAAGGCTGCCATCTTATCCTGCCAATCAAGATTGTATTCAGTAAATTTACTTTTTTCTTTCCATTCTTCCATTCTAAGTCTTCTTGCTTCTTTATCACGTGCTGGTATATTTAATTCATTAAAATCTTTTTGAACTGCAAAGTGAGCCGTCCAAACTTCACAGTTATCTCCTTCTTTTAGAATAATAGGATCTCTCCAATGTATTGAGCCTGCCCCCCAGAAAAGCAGTAGATCTCCATATTCCATATCAAAACGATGTAATTCTCCATTAGTATCTATGACTATTGGCCAACTAATATTTGCATCTAATTGATAATCTATTGTAAGTTTTGTAAAATAGTTGTCTGAGTCAAAATGTGGCGGTAACTTTGGAGAAACAGCCCCCCCTGGATTATGTTTTTTGTTGTATGACAAATAACTATTGTGAGTCATCTTAACTTCTTCCCCAACAAAGTTAGAAGCAAAATCTTCTATTTTTTTTAATAATATACCTGAAATTTTTAGTTCTATTTGCTCTCTGGCAAGTTCTGGCAGGACCAATGGTGAATAGAATCCGTTTAATGGTAGACTCTTTCCGTGATCTATTAGTTCTTTTACCTCTTTTACTTCATCATCAGAAAAAAATCCCTTTATGATGTGAGGCATAACGTCATCGTATTGTCCAAATTTTTTAGGTTTAAAGGCTGCATTTATCATATATATATTATACCATCTCTCTAAAATCATTATTTATCAAAGTTTCTAGAATAGAAAATTCTAAAATTGCCAATCTTATTTTTTTATTACCCTCTCCAAGCACCACAATTAATGCTGGATCACTGTTATTTTTAATGGCATCAGTAGTTATTTTGGCCCATACATCCTGGTTTATAGTAAAAGATTTTTTGCTTTCTTTAAAGTCTACTGTAAAATTTTCCCATGTAGCGTCTCCTTTTTTAATTCCTCTTCCAGAATTTTTGTGCTGTTTAGCCCCAATTTTTTTGCTTTCGGATTTTTCGCTCATTAAATTTTATCCTTTGTTAATTCTTGAAAAAATAAATTTGTATAATACATCATGTGTCTTTCTCTTTGTCTTATTTCTTCTATTGTAATTTTTGGCTTACCCTCTAAACTAAAATGACAAAATAACATTTCTATAAAATCTCCATCATTAAATTTTTTATGTTCTCTCCAATGTATCTGATGTGTGCCAGAAAAAGTTAATGCATCATTATCACTTAGCGTAAACTTTTCTCCTTGTATAACTAATGGCCAATTTATATTAGATCTTAGTTGAACGTCTATTGTAACTTTTGACTCTAAAAAGTTATTATCATAATGTGGAGTCAGGTTAGGATTATTACCATATTTATTAGAATATCTGGCAAAAGACATAGAATCTAAAGTAACATTTTCTTCAAATACTTCTACTCCAAGATTTTGCATATGATTAAATATTTCATTTGGTAAATCTACAAACCAAACTTTTTGTGTATACATTGGAACTATCTTTGTATTTTCTTCTTGATCAATATTTATTTTATTATATATGGACATTAACTGATCATCAGAAAATATACTTTTAAGAATTATATTTTTTACTTTATTCATTACTAACTCTTTTCTTTTTATAGCCCACCTTAAACAACTCGACTTCGGATAAGTGTCTCTCAGAACACATCCAAGAAGCCATACCAGTAGATGGATAAATACGAATTGTTTTTACTTCTTTTTTACATACCTTGCAAGGAAATCTACCTTCGTAGATAGTATATTTATCCACTAATTTTATTCTTAATCATATTTTGTAGATCAAGGTCCTCTCTAACTTTATTAATAAATCCCTCTCTGCCCTGAACCTTTGAGCCGTCTGGCAAAAGATACCATGCCCCTGTACGTTCTACAACCCCCATCAATTCAGCAGTGTCGACAAGATCAGCAGTAGAATCAATCCCCAAATTGCTGCCCCTAAAATAGAAATCATATTCACCAGATTGAAATGCTGCCGAAGTTTTTGAAAACTGAAGATCCCAACGAATCTTTCTGCCAATCTTTTCTTCAATTGCTTTATCTCCAACATATATCTTACCCTTGATTGCTTGATTTTCTGACTCAGATGAAAACAGTTTTACAACTGTAGATGAGTAAAACTTAGTAGCCTGACCGCCTGTAGGCTGTTGGCTTGTGTACATTGCGTTAATATTATTTCTAGATTGACTGATTAAAAGTAGAAGAGTTGGCTTAACTTTGTTATTTGCATAGTTAAGCATCTTCCATGCATTACTAAAATCACGAGATTCTGCTCCAATTTGCTTTGTGTTTTCTAGTTGTTTTAATTCTGTAGAATCTTTTTCAAAATAAATAGCAGGTAGTAAAGAAGTTATAGAATCTATTGCAATAATATCAACACCAGCCTCTATTAAACTTACTCCTGTTTCAACCATATCATTTATAGTTCTTGCCTGCGAAACAATTAGTTTAGATATGTCAACTCCCAATTTAGCAGCCCAGTCTCTGTCATAGGACATTTCTGCATCAATCCAGGCACAGACTTTTCCCTCCGCCTGTGCATTGGCAATTGTCTGTAAACATAATGACGACTTAGCACTTGATTTACTACCCCATACTAAGACTTGCCTGCCATAAGGAAACCCTCCATTTAGTGCACGATTAAGTCCATAACTTGGCGTTGCTGCATATTCAGTCTTTGGCACCTCATCTCCTACTAAAATACTTTTACGTAGTTTAGGATTTAATTGTGCTAATACATCTTCAAGGCTAACCGACATCTATATCCTCCAATATTACGGTACCATCTTTGGTCTTACCAAATTCAAATTTATACGCATGCCCTTCTTCAATCTTCATGTAAGCCTTAGCAAATGCTGTAGGAAATACTGTTACAGAATGCAATTCTCTGGATGTATCTGCCAGAGTCAGTGATGCCATTTTCTTTCCTGCTTTCGTTACTCTTGGTTTAAATGATACCACGAACAACTCTTCATCCTTATAAGGCAACATTCTATAGTTTAGAAACTTAATTAATGCTGCATCAGAATTTTTTATTTCATCCACAGGAACTGCAGACACAATCCTATTATCACTACAAAGGACCAAATAAGAACGACCCGTCTCAATAGCGGTATTTTCATCATCAAATATACCGATAGACCCAGTCTTGTCCAAAATTTCAACTCTAGACCAACCCTTCCCTCTCTTAATTGATTTTACCATACCCATAAAAATGTAAGAACCCTTTTCTTCAAAATCTACAATTTCTTGAATTAATGCGTGATAATGTGGTGGAACTGTTTGCGTAAATTCTGGTAAACCTAAATACTCATAAAGGTTTTCACGAAGTTCGTTATCATTTCTTGGGTTATCTGGAAATGTGGCAGCACCAATTATTCTTAACGCTTCAAGTGCTCTGCTATTTACTCCATTACCTTTGGTAAATGTAAACTCTCTAACTTCCTCAAAAGACTTAAAAGGTCGTGCCGATATATATCGTTCTGCAATCTTATCAGAGATAAACTTGATCCCCGACAATCCAAACCGAATACCCTTACCCTCGATCTTAAAATCAATATCCGAATCGTTAATGTGAGGTAGTTTGATGCTAATCCCCATTCTTTTCGCTTCAATAAGATATTCAGTTCGTGCATCTTTGTCCCTTTCGTTTTTGAGCACCGAGTACATAAACTCAAGTGGATAGTAATACTTTAGCCACGCCGTCCAATACGAGAGCGTAGAATAAGCAACCGCATGACTCTTGTTGAACGAATATCCCGCATGCTCTTCAAAATCATGCCATAGATCACGAGCAGTATTAGGACTAATGTACTTAGAAGCACCGCCAACAAACTTATCACGAAACGCATCTAATTCTCTTGCATCTTTTTTCTTACCAATAATTTTACGAACCTTATCAGCCTCAGACCAAGACATTCCCCCTAACTCAACGCAAGCCTGCATAACTTGCTCTTGGTATAGGATACACCCATATGTTTCTTCTGTGAATGGTTTCATTGTCTGATGTAAATAATTTACTGCCTGTTTACCACGCTTTCTTTCAATATAATCTTTTCCAATAGTGTTCATGGCGCCTGGACGAACAAGAGCGTTTGAAGCAGCAAGTTCTGCTAGATTTTTTACACCCATCTTAATGAGAAGGTTGGTGTATGGCGCTGCCTCACACTGAAATACTCCCTTTGTGTGTCCATCGGAAAGCATTTGATATACCTTTGGGTCAGACATATCAATACTCAAAAGATCAATATTCGTGCCCTCTCGTTTTTTAATTATTGTTACAGTATCTTTAATTACACTCAAAGTTTTAAGCCCTAATGCATCAATCTTAATAAGACCAATTTTTTCAGCCTCCTCCATGTCAACAGCAACTACAGGAATGCGTTCATCTGATCCTGGAGAGTTTCTTGTTTCCATAGGTGCATATCTAAAAATAGGATTCTTGCTAGTGACAACACCAGCAGCGTGAATACCAGTACCTCGAATGCGCCCACGAAGTTTTTCTCCGTACTCTTCTAACTCTGGATATTTTTCCCTAAACCATAGGGTGGTTTTAGAAGTGCAATAGTCGTCCCAAGTGTCAACCAACTTTAAAACCTTGTTTACATCTGATAAAGGAATGTTTAATACACGAGCAACATCTCGCACAACACCCTTATCTTTAAACTCTAAAAATGTTGCAATTGAAGCAACATGCTTGTACTGTCTTACAAGATAATCTTTAACCTCATCACGACGAGAATCTTGAATGTCTGTATCGATGTCTGGAAAATCGTTGCGCTCTGGATTAATAAATCGGAAGAACAAGAGTCCGTGCTTAATGGGATCAATCTCAGTAATGCCAAGAACGTAACAAAGCAAAGAACCAGCAGAAGAGCCACGGCCAGGGCCAATCAAAATATCTTCTTTTTTAGCCCACGAAATCATACTTTGAACTACAAGAAAGTATGGCCCAAACTTTTTATCTTTAATAACTTTAAGTTCTTCACTAAGTCTATCTAAATATTCTTTGTTTTTATTTAAACCTTTTTCTGTCAATCCTAGCATGGCAAGTTCTTCTAACTGCTTATCAGGATTTTTATATTGAACTGGAAGAAGATTTAGTCCATCTTTAATTTCATAATCTTCTATTTTATTTGCAAGTTCAACTGTGTTCTCATAAATGTCTGTTCTAAATATACCCTGCTTTTCCATAGCAGCCTGTATTTCTTCATATGACAACAAGTGAATATCAAGTTTATTAAATGACATTTGTCTGTCTGCGCCGTATAAGTAATCAAGGCGCTTCATTAAGTCCCCTTGCTTTTTAGACTTCTCGTATGTAGCGTCTTTCTGAATTTTATTTGAATAGGTATTAAGAATAAGTTTTAGTTCTTGAATTTCTTTTTGTGAGGGATCAACATGATGACAGTCTGGGGTTACTATTGATTTAATCTTAAACTCGTCTGCCAACTGTAATATTGTTTGATTAACACTCTCACTATTGTGTGGCATTACTTCAAGATAATAATCGTCGCCAAACTCTTCTTTAAACCATTTAATATATTTCTTTGCCATTCCCAATTCGCCAAGTTCTATTGATTTAGCAATAATTCCACTTGGACATGCAGACGATACTATGATTCCTTCTTTATATTTAGATAAAATATCAAAGTCAATTCGTGGCTTTTTGTAATAGCCCTCTGTCCACGCAATTTCATTTAACTTATTAAGGTTTTCTAACCCTGCCTGATTCTTGGCTAGAAGAATTATATGATTATAAACCATGTCTAATGGTGTAGTGCGATCTTCTTTATCTCTTCGATCAAAACGATCCTCACACATATAACCTTCTACGCCAAGAATAGGCTTAATGCCACTTGCTTTTGCAGTACGATACATTTCTCTGTGACCAGAAAGAGAGCCATGGTCTGTAATCGATATTGCAGGCATACCCAATTGTTTAGCACGATCTACATATTCAGACGGCAATCCAATACCATCGAATAGTGAAAAATGGGTATGTAAGTGTAGTGGTACGTAATTCATCTACTACCAGTCGATGTTTGTCGCTGATGTAGATGAAGGAGTGTCAAAGCCCAAATAGAATGCCTCTTGCTCTGCGTAAGGGACATGTCGTATTGCTCTTTCTAGTGGATACGGCTCAATACCTTCCCAATTAAATGGCTCCTTATCTGGAGCAGAAGGAATTAAAGTATAGGATGTTTCAGTTGCCTGACCATTACGCTTTAATTTCCATGTGAGATTTGAAATGCTACCTGTTTCAAGGGCATACTCACGAATAGTATTAAATGAAGATTGCCTGCTTACACCCATAGACCAGATAGCAACATAAGGCTTATCCTCAATGCCATCATCTACAAGTACGTTGCAATAGAAGCGAAGACGAGCCCGCCATCCGCTATTACCTTTTGGATCTTTTTCATACATCTCTTGAGCCCAATCACGCTCTTCTGTAGCCATGGTGTCTAAAGCCTTACGCCTATAGTCCTTTGGATTTGTGTGTTCTTTTACGACGAGTGCGACACCACGCTTTTCATTGTAATGTGCAGAATCATAATCTAGTTCTTCAATGAACCTAACCTTTACTGCTTGTCCATCGGCTAACTTAAGCCATTTAATCTTTGGACCACCTTCCTCTTTTTTTTCAAGCAAGGCATTTATATTTTTTAGTCCCTTAACGATACTCATAGTTTTCTCCTCTGTTTTTTATATTATATAATCGCAAATTATGTTTGTCAAATAGTTAGTTATATTTAGTTAAATATTCCTGTATCTCTACTCCTTTAAACTCTTTTGCTTCTTTATACAGTCTATCATATGCGCTCTTTGTTTGCAAATTAGAAACTGCATGTGATTTATTAAATTGTCCTGTGCCCACATAAGTGGTCATCCAAGACTGGTAGCCAAATGTTTTATTATTATTTTTTATAACAAACTCAGAAATATATGAGTTGTCTAATTCATCTAAAACATTTTTAGCATAATCTGGAATAATATTTTTATTTTTAAAATTTTTCCAGAAATCTGTATCGTCCCTGTCGGTTAAATAATGAATGTATATAAAACCTAAAATTTCTTTATTTTTTTCTAGTACTTTATTATTATATTTTTCTATTACAGAATAATCTTTTTCTGATATAAATTTATGCATAAAGTCGTCAGAAATAAATAGATTCATCATATAGATTGTTAACATAATTGACGTTCCATGCAATGGTTCAAAAAATCCAGATGCTAAACCAACAGATAAACAATTTTTAGCCCAGGGTTGCTTATAGTATCCTGGTTTAAAATCAAAATGATTTACTATTTTAACATCTTCTTTTTTAAATAATTCATATATTTCTTGCTCTGCTTGTTCTTTGTTTATATATGATGGATCATAAACATAGCCACATCCATATCTATGCTTAAGCGGTGTTTTCCAAACCCATCCGTATTTCATTGCAATTATTTCTGTACATAAAGAATAATCTTCATCTTGTGGCAAAAAGAATGCTAGTGCTTTTGTGCATGGCAAACTTTCAGATGTGTCAACCCACTCGGATTGTAAGTGTTTTCCAATAATTAGATTATTAAACCCTGTTGCATCAATGACAAAATCACAATCATAAAAACCTTTTTCTGTGTGAACTACACTAATTGCACCCTCAAATTCTCCAAAGTGTGTAAACACATCGTCAACAACTTTAATTCCTCTAAGTTCAGAATGTTTTCTAAAAAACTCAGCAAGTTTAATTGCATCAAGATGCCACCCAGCATAGGGCCAGGTAAGTGTATTTGACATTGTTGCCGACAAACCTTTATTTATATCATCAAGATTTTTATCATTTGACATTAATTCTATAGACGCAAGCCTAAACTGCTCTAATTCAAAATCTCTATTTTCACTGCTATCTGATATATAATTTGTTAATGGATGAAAGTATGATTTGTTTTTTTTAGACCATCCAATAAATCGTATACCATTTTTTAATGTTGCACCAGTATGTTCAATAAACTCATTTAATGGCAAATCTAACTCATCAAAAATATACCTAAAATTAGAAGTTGTTCCTTCTCCAGCACCAAGCACACCTATTTTAGAACTATCAATTATTGTAATATCAGAGTCAGTATATTTATGCTTAATAGTAAGTGCTGCCAAGTATCCAGCAGTACCGCCACCAATAACAACTATCTTCATAAAATTAAACCAAAATATTTAGCGATATAAGCAATAGCAAGAAAAGACCACAAAATATTAAACCAAATTAAAGTAGGAATTGTTTTTACGGTTGAAGACCAGATTAATCCCAGGCTTGACACTAGAGCAAAAACATAAAACCACCAAACACTTACATCAAACAAAAGACCTGGAAGTATAATTGCAGCCTTTGCTACAAAAGCAAAAAACTCTACAGTGTTAGCCCTAGTCCAATATTTTTTATGGCCCATTGTTTTTAATGCCTGTAGCCATTCCATGTGCGAATGTTTTTTTGTCATACCATCATTCCATTTATTTGATTTTGAAAACTTGAATCTAAATTAATTATATCATAATCTTCCATCTCTCCAATATCTTTATATTTAGAGTCTAAAGTTATTACAGATGCCAAAGATCCAACCCTATTCATTATTTTTTCTTTCATCTTTAATCCTGCCTCATCATTATCTGCTATCAGTGTAATATCGTTAAAATATTTCTTTAATAATTCTATTTGCTTTGAAGAAACGTTTGCGCCAAGGGTGGCTACTGCTGGAAGGCCAACTTGATCTAATCTAATTGCGTCAAATGAAGATTCAACAACATAAACCTTAGAAGCAGTTTTTACTCTGTTAAGATTAAACAATAACTTTGATTTTGGTAATTTTGGTGTATTTTTAAAGTCTTTGCCTTCTATAGATCTTGCCACAAATCCAACACACAGGCCTTCGTGATTGTGAACTGGAACAGATATCATGTCTTGTGTTTCAGAATATCCTAATTTAAACTTTAATACAGATTCTTTTGTAATTTTCCTTTTAGCAAAATAATCTTTTGCTCTTGTTGATGAAGTAGCCTGGTCATGTAATCTTTGTACTACAGACGTATCAAACTCTGTCCATTCTTCTTTTTCTACTAACCTAGAATTAACCTCAGACAAAATGTCTATATCAACTTCTTTACTTTTGATAAATCTAACAGATTCAAAATATGTTCTATTAGAAAAATGCATTACTATTTCTATTAGATCTGCGGTTCTGCCACAAGAAAAACAAAAAAACAATCCGCTATATTTATTTATTTCTCCAGCAGGGGTACGGTGATTTGAATGAAATGGACAAAATACAATGTACTCAGACTCTGCTTCTTTTTCTACTGTTACGCCAGACCCTGAGAGAACTCTTTTAACTTGACTGGGTGTGTATAAATCGCCTTGGTTCCGTCTATCCCTAATATCCATTCTGCCTTTTTTCTCCCTATATATATTCCGTATACGCTTAATTCAAATTCAAAATAATTTTTTTGTTCATTATATGATAGTGTAAACTCTGGATTAATGTCAAATCTTGGAGCATATCCAGATAGGCGCATTTCTGATACCAGTAACCTGATATACTCTTGTTGCAGTCTGTATATGGCCGAGTCATCAACTATGATTCCGTCCAGCCCAAACCGCTTTATCGCCTTGTGTGGAAATGTTTCCATGTGGCATATTATACTGACTTATCTTCATAATCCTTATACCTATAATATCCTTTGTCAAAATCAACCTGAACCAAGAACTCTCCCATAAAACCATGGCGATTCTTGCGAAATACGCATTCAATTACATCACTATTAGATGCTCTACCTAGTGCAAGAACCCAGTCAGCATCATAAGCAATCTGCCTTGACCATGCCGTTTGTCCAAGGGTGGGAACAATTTCAAGTTTTTTTACATCATCGGGGGTAGCAGATGAAATGGCAATAATAGGAACCTCTTCGCTAATAGCCATTAATTTAAGTTCACGAGACAGATTCTTCATTCGTACCGTTTCATTTTCAGACTTTTGGTTTGGAGACATTAACTGTAGATAATCGACAACAACAAAGTCTGGTTTATATTGATCTATCTTTCCACGAAGAACTACTGGGTTGATATCTCCGCCAGTATCGTTTGAAACAATATGAAACTCTGGCTTACCCTGAACATTTTTAGCATGCCAAGACTTAAGCATATCCATCTCAACCTGACCAGCACTTAGTTTTCTATGAGACCATACCCCTTCTCCCATGATTGCAAATACACGATTGCGAACTTCAACTTCAGACATTTCAAGACTTATGATCATCGGGCTACGACC
>Ga0194116_10004225_pt1 | contig 16640 bp, 13 predicted proteins | sample TA2MahsurfametaG_4_FD_148617 | JGI IMG/M metagenome (GOLD analysis project Ga0194116, IMG submission 148617) | Freshwater microbial communities from Lake Tanganyika, Tanzania - TA2015008 Mahale S9 surface | ecosystem: Environmental > Aquatic > Freshwater > Lake | place: Tanzania: Lake...
AAAAAATATTTTTAATAAAAGACATTTTTATAATCTATTAAATTATTATTACATTTATACTTAATCAAAATTTGATAAAATGATAAAATCGAAATAATAATTTAAAAAAATAACAAGAAAATTGATTTTATTTTTTAAATTGGTTTTTAGATCCTCATATAAAAATTAAAAAAAAATTTAAAACTTTTAATAAAATATTTTATTAAAAGTTCTATTTTAATTATGCATTCCAAATATTATTTCATTAAAATACTAAAAGTTAAGTAATTCATACATAACAATTTAAATAAAAATTTAATTTTAATTTTCTTTTATTAAGATTTTTATAATCATATTTATAAAAAAGAAAAAAATCCTTAGAAATGTTTTAAAATCAGAATTTACCTTATATGGTGGAAAATATTATAAGAATTTTATATTTATATTTTCTTTTACATATATTTAATATCTAACTCTGGTTACTAAATATGAAATATCTCTTCAAATCATAATATTTTTATGATTGCTTTTTTATTTAATAAAAACAATAAACTTATATATTAAATATATACTGTCTATATAGTTCTTTTTTATTTGATGTTCTTTTTTATCCATGCATGCTGGAAAAAATCTTCAATTTTCAATCTTTTCTCAGGATCCTTTATAAGGCATTCCCTGATTAAATCTATTACCTCCTCTGATCTTTTACTCCATTTATCAGCTGGAAATTGAACTTCTGTAAAAACAGTCATCTTAGCAATGACTTCTTCATTATCATCCTCATCATCAAAGGGCAAAGTTCCAGATAGCATATAATATAAAATAACCCCTAAGCTCCAGATATCAATTTGCTTATTATAAGGCTGCCTTATAAGAACCTCAGGTGCAACAAATGATAATGTTCCGAAACCATCGGCGACTTTTTCACCAGGGCCCATAATTTTACTTAATCCAAAGTCCATAATTTTGATAATCCCTTTATCTGTGTTTTCAGAAAGCATAATATTTTCTGGTTTCAAGTCTCTATGTAATATACCGAATCCATGTAAATATCGAATCCCAGAAGCAAGTTGATACATTAAATGTGCTGCGCGGTTTTCTTGAACTTTGAAATTTGTTTTATTAAGAAATTCTTCAAAATCTCCACCAGTAAGATATTCCATAATAATAAAAATATAATCTGCATTTTCAAAATGATCTAATAATTTTACAATATTCGGGTGTCTGCATAGTTTCATTATATCTATCTCTCCTTTTACCAACTCAATATCAGTTGCATTCATACTTTCTTTTTTTATAATTTTAATAGCCACTTTCTCTTTAGTTTTTTTATGCATTCCAAGCTTAACTATTCCAAATTTTCCTTCTCCTATATCATCAAGCATTTCGTAAAAATCAAAAAAGCTTTTATAACCAATTGCTTCTTTCAAAGCATTTACCCAATTATTCGCAGATTCTTTATTATTACAATAATAATTTCTTGCTTTGGAACTAAACTGGACACAAAAGCAATACATTTTCTCATCATTAATTTTCTTTTCTCCATTTTCTTTTACGAAACAGCCACTTAAATTATGCATTCCAAGTAACTCATCTTTTTTTTCATTTTTGTAATAATATATATCTTTCCCAGTGACAACCAACCAGTATTTTTTAATTTTGAGTGATTCGCTTAATTTATAAATCCAGTCTTCAAAAATGATATCCTTTTCTTCCAAGTTATTTTTCAAATTAATATTATCTTCATTATTCTCATCTAATTTAAGAGAATCCATTTTAATTAGATTGCTTTCAAGATTAAATTCTCCTATATTTTTAACGGAAGCTTTATCTCTTTTCTTCAAGAAAACTGAAGGAGAGTTGAAAACGTTTTTCGAATTTTTTATTGTATTATTAATATCCTCGCTTTTTTCAGGAGCAACCTTTTGATTGGCCATTCTAACCATGCCTTTCATTCCAGATGCTTCAGGAGTCAGATCAGACATAAAACTTGACATCTTTTTGATGTTAATTATTTCAGAACTTTTTTTAGATATTGTATCATCTTCACCACATAAGCTAATTTTTAAAACTGCTTCCGCTGGACTAAGGAATGACTTTCTGTTTGGAGATCTTATTCTTTTCTGATCAGGAGAAGGAGAACCAATTGAGATTTCTCCTTCGTTTGTGGTTTTTCTTCTATACACTTTTAACATATTTATGTTTTGTTCATTAAAAGGCTTTTTTTGATAGAAGAAACAAAGAAGTTGTAAATAAATATCTGATTTTTTATTTTCTACAATATCCATAAATTCATCTTCTTTTAGTTGATCTTTGGAACCGAAAGTGGTTTTGACAATTTCATCTATTTCTTCAAGAGAATCCATCTGGAATTTATATTCAACTTTTTCTTTATCTGATTTTAACGGCAAATAACTCAAAAGTAATTTTGCATCTCCTTTGTTAATGATTAGATCTTTATCGAAATCCAAAATTTTAAAAATTATTCCAATTGTTTCTTTGAAGTTACCTAAATAAAGCAAAATTAAGTTATCAACAAATTCTTTTAAATTCAAAAAGCCATCACCATCTTCATCGAATGCATTAAATAATTTTTCTGCAAGAAGAACAGGCATTTTCATATATTCTAAAAAGGTTATTTTGGAGATTCCCTTTTTTTTATTTGATTCTGCTCTATCTGATAAGTCTTTAAAGACTTCTTTTAGGTAAGTATTCATCAAATTGGGGTCTTGAATATTAATAAATTTTCTTAATTTTTCAAACTCAAAATAATCTTCATGATCCATATTTTTGGGTTTTATTAATTTTAGAAAGAGTTATTTATTTATATATTTAAATTAGTCTTAGATTTTGAAAATTTTAATTTTTTAATCTAAAATAAATTTAATTGATATGTATTTTTAAAATATCTGAACCTTTTAACAATTAAAATTAAATTAGTTATAAGATTTTCATTTTAATTGAAACTAGGTGAATTTTCCTTAATACATTATCTCTGATTAATGTTTTGAGTTTATTAGTTATTCTGAAGTTACTTTTTTACTAAAATAAATATAAAAAATTTTTTTAATTATAAGCCTAATATTAATAAAGCTTTAAATTTAAACATTTTATAAATTTTATTTAGATATTAAAAATAAATTAAATTCATAATATATTATATCACTTATTGAAATTTATTAGTGAATTCTAATTAAAATTATAATTTTTACTATAAACAGATTAACTCAATTAGAATGTTCTTTCAAATAAATTCAAAATTTGTCTTTTCGTATACAAGAATTAATAAGTTTTTAAATTGAAATAATTTCAATCAAAATGGAATTAATATTTATTAATTTTCAGTCGATAAGCATAAAAAAATAAGATAAAGTAATAAATATTAAATTAAAAATGGAAAAAATGGAACAAAATCTTACACAAGAAATACAAAACACAAGTGAAATCTTTAAACTCAGCTATCAAGTGAATCATCATACAAAAGCTCTAAGATCAATTGCTATTAATAAGAAAGGAATTTTGGTTACAGGATCATTAGACGGTACTTGTGCTATATTTGAAAAAAAAGAAGAAAATTTATTTCATTATACTCATGTTAAAAATACTCAACTGCATAGAGATTCTGTATATATAGTGAGAAATAGTATTGACGATAACTTTTTTTTTTCTGGGGGGAAAGATACCATTATTAATATGATGGATATCCAAGGAAATCCCTTGAAAGAATTCGTCGGACATGTTAAAATAGTCAATTCACTTTCTCAAGCAGAGCCAGATTGTTTTATTTCAGGAAGTTGGGATGGAACTGCAATTGTATGGGATATTGAGAGTTCCATTAATATGTATCAACTAGGTGGACATTCTCATGCAGTCTCAACATTGGCTCTGCCTAATAAAAAATTTATTACTGCTTCACAAGATAAATCTATTAAATTTTGGGATAAAGATAAGTTAGTAAGAACTGTAGAATTAGCTCATCAAGATATAATTAGGAGTATAGTTTTAGACGATTCTTCAGAGACTTTCTATACTTGTTCAAATGATGCTGTAATCAAGCAATGGACTATGGATGGAAGATTAATTGGAAATCTTCAAGAACATGAATCTTTCGTTTTTACTATAATGAAAAAAAATGGTATATTATTTTCGGGTGGAGATGATAAATTAGTCAAATATTGGAAAGGAAGTATAGTTTTAGGGGATTTGTATCATCCTAACACTGTATGGGATCTAGCATGCGATGAAAATGGAGATTTAATCAGTGGTAAAATTTTTTATTACTTATGTTTAGAAATTTTAATAAAAGAAAAACAAAATTTAAAATCATTTGAAATTTTTTAGCATGTGGTGATGGTGTTTTTAGAGTATGGACTAAAGATTCTTCTCGATGGATGAATGATAATGATTTCGAAGAATATAATCAATTATGTTTGAAAGCTATTCAAGGGTAAATTTATTTATTTATAAAACACTAAAAATTTAGTTTCAAAAGTAAAAATTAATTAAAATTTAAAAATTCTACTAAATAAAAATCTAATTTATTAGTGAAGAAACAACCTCCCAAAATGAAGTAAATCCAGATAATCTAATACCTATTGCAGATTTAGAAAATACCCCTGGAAAAGAAGGAGAAATAAAGCTTTTCAATGATAAAGGAATTGGTGTTGCTTATGTTAAAAAAGATGGAAGGTGGACTTTGATTGGAGAAGTAATGCATGTCAAAAGCTCAAAAAAGTACTATCCTGGAGATAAATATTTCAAGGAAGGAGAATATGATTATGTTTTTGATGTCGAGCTACAAGGCACCTATACTAAAATACCTATAAATAAAGATGATAACTGCCTAGTAGTTGCTGAGAGGTTTTTAACAAGAGAAAATTTGCATAGAAATTATTTGGATGATGTTACTAAATTTTTAAGAGAAAACGTAAAATCACAAAATAAATTGGCTGAACCTAAAAAACCAATTCAAAAAAAGAAGAAATTAGATGTCTTTAATCAATATAAATTCCCGAAAGTAAAAATTATTTTTTATTCAAAATTTATTTTTGTAGATTCAGATTATATTTATTTTTTAATGATATTTTAACTAAATTAGTTCGAAAAAAATTTTTATGGTGGAATTGAATTGGATAAACCTTTTCAAAAAATTTTAGAATTAAATAAAACTTTATCAGAAGATCATCAATATTCTGATTACTGTTTAAATGATGAAAGAACAAAAACATTAGAAAATATGGTCAACAAAGTGAAAGATAAATCTCAGCATGATTCTGTTATCTTTGATGACAATGAGATTGAATTGTTTTTTTTTAATATTTTAAAGTGGCCTTTGGATCATTTAATTCCTATATTGGATTTATCAAGAATGTTCTGCCTTTTGAAATTCATGGATAAAGACTTTTCGAATAACTATTGGAAGCATCAGATTTATAATAGAATCAAAGAATGCTTCCAAAATGGTCAAATTAATCATAAGATTTTATCATTGAGAATATTGAATAATTTTTTCAAAGGACCAAGAGGTTGCGAAATGATGGAGAGTAAGCTAAGTGAACTGTTACCTATATTGCAAAAATTAAAAGATGAATCAAACAAAAATATTAAATCTGCTATCGCCGGAATTTTATTGAAGTATTTAAATATATGTTTTTAAAATGTTATAATTATTAATTCTTAAAATAAAAACTTATTTTTCAAGCTATTCGACTGAAATTTATATCAAAAATCTAGAAATTAACTTGGATTTTATCACCACTATTTGTGAAGTAAATTTTTCTAAATTTAATCAACTTTCTTAAAATAAATAGTTTATCAAATCAGAAACTGAACCTGAAAATTTAATTGACCTATTATATGCAATTTGTAACATGTGTGCAGATAATAAGAAGAACACAAATATTGCTAAGCAGACTGGATTCCATTTATATCTCAAAAAATTTGGAATATCAAATTTCGAAATGAGCGAAAGAGACTTTGTTGAAGATGTCATTGATTATTTTGATGATTTTACCATTTAACTTTAAATCTAGATGAAATATAAAGAAAATTTGTGTTGTCATTTTCGAGAGGAATTCATCTATCACTTATATTCATATAATTAAATCAAAGATAACAATAAAATTAATAATTAAAAATCAAATTCAATTTATTTTAAAATATTTTTTAGATGCAAACCTTAATTTAGTTTATTATTACAAAAAAATTAGCAACCCTTCGATTTTTATAAATTAAACTAATTAAAAATTTCAAAATTTTAATTATGTTTCCTCTAAATTATAAAATACTAAGATTATTAAAATTTTGTCTTTATTTTTTTTTTAAATTTTACTTGTAACAATGAACGAACATTTTTTAAAAAAGGTATTTTAATCCATGTAAAAGTAAAATATTAGGAAAAAAGCTTGAGAAATAATGAAGATGAAAATAATATATCAATTATAAAACCAAATAATTCATTTGAACAAGAAAGGGATTTAGAGCATTTAAAGCACGATCTCTCTCCGATTGAAAATAAATCTCAAAAAAATATATCCAGGAACATGATAAGTAATTCAAAAAATGAAGAAGATAAAAAATCAAAAGAAAATAATTTTATGAAATTAGAAATGGAAAAACAATCTTTTGATAATGATAATTTTCAGATAAATTTAGATAATAATAAAGATAAAATTTCTAGAATATTTAGAAATAAAACAAAAGATTTGGAAAATTTTTGTGAAAAATCAATTCAAAATGAAATTAAAATTATAAAAATAGATCATTCTAAATCACGATCAAAGTCCAATGATTTAAGTAAAGAAAAAGATAAGGACAATATTCCAATTTCTCAGAAGTATAAAAAAACTAATTTAAAGGCTGCTTTCGGCAAATTGTTGAATGAAAAAAATTTAATTTCAGAATTAAGAAAAAACTTCTTGAAATCTCTAACGAAATTAAACGACAATGATACAAAAGAAATAGCTTTTACTGAACTTAAGGAATTGATTAATACTTATTGTACCCCTGAATCGTTAAGAATTTATCTTAATTCGCTATCTACAAATTACTCCACATGCACTTTAGCAGCAAAGGAAATCCAAGCTATTTTAATGGGTTATATAGCATATGTTTTTCAAGATAATTTACTTGATTCTTTGGATAAACCCCAAAATATATTAAAAGCTGTAGCTCGCATGAGTGATATCTTAATCAATTATTTAAAAGTATAGATATTTCTTTTTGATTGTAATTAATTTAAAATAATATTTCCTTTTATGAACATTAAATCCAAAAAGCTTAATAGTAATGTAATTCATAAAGCGTGTTCGTATTCCTTTCAAAAACTCTATAAATATTCAATGCCTAAAGATGATCATAATGCTATTATATTGATATTTATAGATCCACTTCTACCTCTAGTTTCTTCAGCAGCAAACAAAATGTGTCAATTGGGAGGAGCAATTGTTTTATCTGATTTAATAGTGTATTTTGGAAAAGAAAATAACGAAATTCTAATTAAATGCCATACTCGACTCATATCTTCTTTTTGTGTAAATATAATCTTAATTAAATTCCTTTTATTTCACGACTGAAAATTTGTCATTTTTAAAATTAACATTTAAATGTAGAAAACTAAAGTAGAAAATCAATTTCTTGTCAGGGCGCTAACAGAACTCATAAGGTACTTGGACATTGATTATTTTATGTTTTATCTCAAAGAAATTTATGAAAGATTGATAAATGTTTTGAATAATCCAAAGTCAAATTATTGCAGTAGGATTAATAGTTTAGAATGTTTCAAAGTAATCGCAAATAAATTAAAAAAAATCGATGATGAAATTTTAGGCTATCATTTAACTGAGATTATATTTACATTGCAAAATGCTTGTAAAGATAGGGTGCATAAAGTCCAATTAGCAGCAAATTCAGCTATCAGAGACTGGAGGGAAATTGAAGACATATATGAAAGAAATAAAAGAAAAGGGAAATATGATAATAATAAAAATTTAGCTGCTAAAGAATCTAACTTATTTCAAATCCAAAATGAAAGAAACTTCCAAGGAGATAATAACGATAGGGTTCAATTTGAAAATAAAAGCAAAAATAATAAAAAAATTGAGACAAAATTCAATCATGGAAAAATGAATAAACTAAACGTTTTAAGGAAATTGTCAAAATTAAATAAGCAAGATAGTGAGAATAATTTACAAGCTGAAAACAAGAAACTATTTGATGAAGATGATAATTTAAAATATAAAAGAAACAATAGAAACATAAATGAATTTTTTGATATGGATGATTTGTGTTTTAAAGATAATAATAAAATAAATAAAAAATATATTAATAAATATCCTGATGATGTAAAAGAAGAAACGTACAAAAAAGGAATTGGTAATGTCTTGAAATTATCAAATCTACTTAAAAATTTTCAAAAAGAAAATCAAGATCATTTAGTAAATGATTTTCGTAGTAAGAGCAATCCGAGATCAATGAATAAAGTTTCTCCTCCTAAAAATAAGCTATTAGAATCAGTAGCTAATTATTTAAGAATCTCCAAATCTGGAGATAAAAATGAAATTCGCAATAATATAGATGAGGATTATCTATATAATAAACAGGTAGAATACGATAAAGGCAAAAAAACTGATATAAATTTTTTCAAGAAAAATTTTATTAAATTTTATAATAATAATGAAAAGGTAATTGATTTTTCACAAGAAGAATTGCTTGATTATCAGTTTCCTTCAGATCCAGAATTAGAAAAGGACAAAGATGATGCCAACAATTTTATATTTGATAATGAAGCTATCAAAAATATTGAAAATTATGAAAAAATTAAAAAGCAAAATGAAAATGAAAAAATTAAAAATAAAATATTTGATTATGAACAAGATAAAAATGAGAACGATAATCAAATAAAGATTCCTGATAATAAATTCAATGATTATAAGCAGATTCCAAATAAACTAAATAATTATATGGATAAAGAAAATTCCAAAATAAATAAAGACCTGATTTTGCTAAAAACAGATATAAATAACATGTTCTTTAATTTAATTCAAAACATGGAGCGGTTCAATAATAATGTTAATTTGAAGTTAAATTCATTGGAGTCGAAAATTAAAAAAAATAAAAGAAAAATAAAAACATTTTTGTGTGAACGAAAATCACAAAAAAGCGTTGATCAAATGCTGATTAAAAAAAAAGAGAAATCTCATGATAAAGGAAATAAAAATGAATCAAATCAAAAAGAGGAAGATAATAAACATTCAGAAAATGAAAAAAACTCATTAAACAAATCAGAAGTCAAAAATAAATGTGATTCTATATCGAATAAAAAAGAATTACAACATGAATTATCAAAAAGAATCAATACTAAATCATCAAAACATAGCGTGAAAAAAGAAATAGAAAAAGAATTAAATAACATCGAGTTTTCAGATCAATTGGCAAATAATTTTAATTCACAAGAAGATTTGATAAACATTTTAAAAAAAGAATTGGATTTTTATAAAATGAATAATAACAATAACCAAGATATTTTCAAAAATATTAACTATAAAATTGACAGTGGAAACAATAATTCAGATGAAAATAGCTCTATTAAATTTTGGAGAGAAATTTTAGAATTAGTCGAAAATAAAGATTTTAATTCTGCTTATATACGAGTAATTGAAAGCGAAGATGATTTGTACTTAATAAGATTGCTATGCATTACAGGCCCTGTATTAAATTGCTTGAGATTGGATATTTGTAAAAAGCTTATTATGAGGGCAAATCTGATTTGTAGATCTCATCAAATTGAACAAATAATGCTAAATTTAATATATAGTTCTCATCAGCATTATATATTTAATCTACTGACTAAAAGTGAACAAAATGAACTATTAGAAACATTATTTCAAATTACAGGCTTAAAATCAATTATCGGCAAAAATGCTTTTGATTTATACGAGGATATTACAATAAAAAGCAATAAATAAAATATTTTTTCGAATAATTAATTTTTACTTTTAATTCATTCAAATTTACAAAATATTTTTTTAATTCTATGAATATTGATTTAATTCAATCTTCTTTTTTTTATTAAAGATATCAAATATAATATTTCTATTCGAGATTAATAAATGCAAAAGGAATTATTGAATTATACTTTTAATGAAAAATTATAAAAAAATACTTAACATAAAAATACTTAAATAAATAATTTTAAATTGTTTTAATTTGATTTTGTATTTAAAATTTTATTAATATACATATATATATATTAAGCATATAAAATAGTACCAAACAACAAATTAAAAAATTATTTTAAATATGCTTTAAAATAAATAAATAGTATTATTACTAAATGAGTTGATTTAGTAATTAATATTTTTTTGAAAGAATTTTGAAATATATTTTTAATAGTTTTGATTTCTGGTCTTCAAATGGATGAAGACCTTAAAAAATTATTTTTTAATATTAAAAAAAATTTTATTTATTTATTTGGAAATCTGTGATTTTTCAAATTAATTTTACGTTGAGGATCATAAAATTTCTTAATTATTTTTTTTTATTTTTAAATAAATTTTCTATTTTTAATCAAATCAAAAATTAATCTTGAATTATTGAGAAAAATTTTTCTTAATGTCTTCATTATTTTTCTTAATGTCTTCATCATTTTTAAGACAAGAAATTAATCAACTATACTAAATCATTAAAAATTAAGCTTAAAATTATTCCTATACTCTTTAATATGATATTAAAGAAAAATTAGTTTTAATTTTTGTGGTTTTTTAAGAAAATAATTTAAACCTTCTTTTGAATTAGAGAAAACAAATAAAGATAAAAAGGATATTTCTTGCAGAAAATAAAATTATGCTATTATAAAAAAATTTGTAATAATTATTAATTAAAAATAAAATCATATTTCTTAATTAAAAATCAATAGGATGAGATTCTGGTGTTGCATTTTCATCTTCTCTCCACATTTTAATAGTTTTATCGCATTCTGCTGTAATCATTCTTGTCGAGCTGTGATCAAATTTAATTGAAAAAATTCCAGCTTCAGAAGAAAGTGAACCTGATTGAACTGTAGTTTGAATTTTTTGGAAATTATATCCTGATTTATAGTCCCAGAAATATAAAGAACCTTCATCTCCACCGCTAACTAAAACATTGTCCTTATTCAAAGCAATCGAATTAATTATTGAATTATGCCCTGTCATATTTCTGAGATATCTTCCTTCTGGGCATTGCCATACTTTAATATCATCGCAACCACCTTCAATTTTAAAGATTTATATTATTTTAGCTGCTTAAACTAAAAGTGAAAAAAATAAATCATGAATATTATAAAATTTGAAGGAAAAATTTTGTAATTATTTTTAAAAATATCAATTTTACAATATTTTTATCAAATATTGTTTTTTACCTGAAACAAAAGAATAATCTGATTCATGCATAATTATAGATCTTATTGATTTTTTATGATGAGTTAAAGTATTCATACATTTACCAGAACCCAAATCCCAAAGTTTTATAGTTGAATCATGCGAACCAGTAATTACTTGAGGATTAAATTCTTGTGAAATTACTGTGGAAACTGTATTGTTATGACCTTCTAAACACATTATTTGCTGTTTGGATCTTATATCCCAAACTCTAGCAACACAATCTCTACCACCAGTTATAATAACATCAATAGTAGGATGCAAAGTTAAAGAATGAACTCCAGATAAATGTCCATGATAGTGCCTTACAACTTTATTTTGCTCTAAATCCCAGCATTTTACTTGCTTGTCCTCTCCAGCAGAAAACAAATAGGGATGTCTGTTGGAGACAACTACAGCTCTAACAGTATTTATATGGCCTGTCAAACTAAGCTTAAGTTTTCCAGAAGCCAAATCCCAGAATTTAATTACTCTATCGTTTGATCCAGTAACAAACCAATCATTCGTTGGATCAATGTCTATACATCTGACCCAACCATTATGCCCAGATATAACTCTATAGAGCTTCCATGGGGCATGCCATTCTGGAGTCACCAATTTATTTTTTCGAAATGCGATATGGTTTTTATTTCTATATAGTGATAAGAATAGATTAGCATCCTTTCCGCTTTCAGTGTCCAAATTCAAATTCAAAAGAGATTCATTACCAACAGAATCTTTTTTTTGAAATTTTTCAGGTATTGTAGCCAAAGCCGATTTATTGAGGTCTTCTGAAGTTTTTAAAGCAATTGAATTAGTTATATTTGTGCTTTTGCTTTCATTGATGTTATTTGCTTGATTTCTTTGAGCTTTAAATTGATATAGAGATTTACTATCAGAAATTTCTATATCTTCATTGTTTCCTCTTGCAATTTTTTTGTTTAAAAATGATTTTTCTTTTATTTGTTGATCGGAATTCAACATTAAAGGTGTTTTTATTATATCTAATTGCTCTTTTGAAATTTTTTCAGGTTGTTTTGTTCTGAATGAAAGCTTATCAGAATAAATATTAGAACGAAGACAATCATTTGTGACTGCATCTCTGTACTCGTCGTTTATAGCTAATTTTTGTCTTATTTGCGATATATTTTCAGAATCTGAAATTTTCTTAGTCAAATTGTTTAAGAAAAAATTCTTGCCGCTTAAAACTGAATCAATAATTTTATCTTCTAATGTTGGTAAAAAATATTCTACCATTTCATTATTTTGATCATCTTCATTTACTTTATTTTGAATTTCATCTTGAACTGATTCGTCTTCATTTAGATCATTAGAATAAGATTCATTCTCTGAACCAAAAACTATATAATAATTTATATTAATTGTAATGATATACCTTCTTTTTTTAATTGTTCTTTGAAAACTTCAAGATTTTTTTTATTTAAATCATTTTTATTGTCTGTCATTTTTATCCAATTGTAAATATTATAGAAATTTAAAAATTAATTTATTATTTAAATCTTTTCCTATCTATTAAATAATCAATAAAATAATAACAGATTTTATTACTTTATTTTCAGATATAAATTTTATTTCAAAAAAAAGCAACACGTTTTTTAAAATCAGAATTGATATAGGTAATTTTTTTTTAGAAATCTAAATATAAGAATTCATCTTGGATGAATTAATCGAAATATTTTTTTTGTTCTTCTTACTAATAAAATTTTTGACTATTAAAAATAAAATAACTTTATATTGAAAATAGTGTAGAAATTAAAAATGGAGAAGATTCCGAATACAGAAAAATTGATATTAGAAAACCTTAATAAAAGAAAAATGACTTTCACACTTATTTTTGTTTTAATAATTTTTTCAGGGTTTTTATTATTCAATCAGCTTCCTGGCGTTGCAAAATATATTAAAAAATCAGTTGAAAAAGAAAAAAAAGAAAAGGTAATTTATTCAAATTTAGAAATTAATTTTTCAATTTTATTAAATATTAGAAGGAATTCATTGATAAATTTGACCTTATAGTTTTGGAATAATTCAATAAAAATATTTTTTGATTTAGCTTTGGTTTAACAGTACTAAAACTGCTGAAAAATAGAATTAAAATTATTTACTAAATATATATATAAATATATTATTTTTAATATGCAAATTCGAATAGTCGATTAATCAATTTAATATACTGCCCTTTTTTAATAAATATTTTTATATTATAAATTCAAAATATTTGTGGATTTTCAATTAAAAGGATTAGATTGAAATCAATCAGAAATTTTGCATTGATCTCTTGCCTTTCCTTTCAATTTTAAAATATAAAAATTTGAATTTTTCATTATATAAATTTTTTTGTGAAAAGTAATTTTAAAGATAATTCAGAATATAATTTATTTTGTTATTAATTGACTTTTAAAAAGAAATTAATTATGGGTGCTCTTTGTTGTGATAGAATATTCAATCGAAAGTAATATTTTTAAAATTAAGAAAAATAGTTCAAATGAAATGGATTTTAATAATGATTGGGAGGTTACTGAAAGAACAATAGTTAGCCAGTAAATTGATATTATAAAAAATTTAGAATTTTATTATAGTTATTGTTAAAAAAATGAAGAAAATATTAATACTTAACGAATCAGTTTTAATCATATAAAAATTTCATTAAATTTAAAGAAAAAATTTCATCAAAAAGAAGACTTTGATTATTGATGATTCTTCAAAGAAAATTCTAGTTGATCTTTCGCTTTCAGATTTTCAAGATTGTGGAGAATATTATAAAGATCAAAAGCCAAATTATAATATAAAAGAATTCATTGATGAAATTTTCCCACCAAACAAAAACAGTGTCTGCTGGGTTGAACCAGGGGGCGAGGTTGATAAAGATCTCACTGATGAAGAAAGACAAACTCTTGATAGCTTTAATCATTGGGTAAGAGCCAAAGAAATATTTGGACATAACAATTTCGCTATATGTGATAAATTCGATATAGAAGATATTAATCAAGGTGAAATTGGAAATTGTTATTTCTTAAGCGTTCTAAGTGCTATTGCTGAGTATCAAGAGAGATTTAAGGATATTTTTTCAACAAATAAAAGATCCGTAAATGGATGTTATGAATTAAAATTGTTCCTAAACGGAATACCCAAAACGATCGTTTTGGACGATTATTTTCCTGTTAAAAAGCATAACATCTCTTGGAATTTGGCGCATTGTGAACAAAATGAAATATGGGTTAATCTTCTTGAAAAAGCATGGGCAAAGGTAAATGGATCTTATGCTTCTACAATAGCTGGACTACCTTCAGAAGCTTTTAGTGTTTTAACACATGCACCCTGTTTTTCATATTTTAATAGAAGATATTCAGTTGATGAAATGTGGAAAATTATTTCTGATGCTGATAAAGAAAATTATATAATTTGCACTAATTCTAAAGGGGATGTTCCCGAAATGACAGGTATTGTCAGAGGACATGCCTATACACTGGTTGGTGCTCATCAATATGAAAATATAAGATTGCTTAAATTAAGAAATCCTTGGGGAAGCTTTGAATGGACAGGAGAATATTCTGATAAATCAGACAAATGGAATGATGAATTGAAAAGAATTATGAATTTTCAAGATAAAGATGATGGCATTTTTTTTATGAAAATTGAAGATTTTTTGAATTATTTCCCTTACACTTTTATCTGTAAATATAAAAATAATTACTATTACGAATACAAAAAATTCGAACAAGAAATCCGTGATGATTTCATATCTTGTAAATTTGTTGTTAAAGAAAAAACCCACGCTGTGTTTACTTTGCATCAGAAGCAGCAGCGTTTTTTCAAAAAAATTCAAAATTATAAACCTGCTTTTGGATCAATTATATTAGCAAAGTATAATCCGAATAAGCATCCAAATTATGAATATTTTAATTCTGATTGCAATAAAGATGAAAAAATTCATTTTGAATTAGAGAATTTAGATGTAGGGGAATATCATATTTTTGCAAATTTAAACTGGAGCTATTCTACTTATCCTTGCAGATATACTATTTCATGCTACTCTGCAAAAGAAATTAAATTTGAAAAACTACTTTCTGATCAAGTTCCTACAAATTATTTTTTGCAAATTTTGAACTCATTTATAAAAAAGAAAAAACAAGTAGGCCAACTTGATTCAAAATCCAATAATCAAGAAGGAGGTTCCAAAGCTGCCGGTTTTGATTTAGACTATTCTTTATCAAATAATCATACAGGCTTTTATGTTATGAAATTTTCAAATTATAGAACAAGCCAATTTTTGATGGTTTCTCTTGAAGTTGAGAGAAATGAAAATTTATGTTTTTGTAAGAAAAATATTGATGGAATAATCACTCTAGAAGAAACGAAAACTGATGATTTAAAAACAATTTCAAAGTATGAATTGCTGATTGGAAAAAATTCAAATCAAATAATTTCTTGGAAACTATTAGATAGTCCTGGAAAGGTAAGCCTTAATATTTTGTCTTGCACCACATCATTCTGTGATGAAGTCCCCCATAGTTTCAGAAATCAAAGAGACGTAATTCAAAAATTCATAGAAAATCATATTGATAGCACAAATGAACAGGAATTAGAAGAAAATTTATTTTTGAAAGAATTAGAATACAATGATTCGATTATTTTTATTGTAGTTAATAGAAATAAAGACTTTGACTTTAGAGTGAAAATTAAACTAAACGAGTATAAAAATATTGCAATAGAAGATAAAACATATCATATTTTAAAAGTTAAATCCAATTCTCAGGAATATTGCTTATTTAAAAAAGAAGATTCGAATATAATCTCTATTTATAAATTAAGTTATAGCGTAAAGAGAGTTTAAAAAATAGTCAATAAGAATATTTAAATTATTTTTAGATCATTTTTGATTTACCTTTTCTTTTAAAATTTTTAGAATAAAATTTAACAAGATTGAATATATATTTATTGATCAATAATAAATTAATTTATTTAGAATTTAATGATAAATAGATTGATGTTAGAATTAATAAATATATAAATTTAATTTTGGAAAAAATTTTTTTTAGATTTGTTTTAAGAAGTGATTAACGATTATATTGATATTCAATTGATGTATTAAAATATTTAAACAGAAATTAACTATTTGTATAAAGAATAAATTAATGATTTAATGATTTAATGATTTAATGATGTATTTATATTTATTTTTTTGAGAAAAAAAATTAAGGAGTTATTATTTTATTAAAAAAAATCTAAAAAAAAAAAATGGGGATT
>Ga0194116_10004226_pt1 | contig 16637 bp, 16 predicted proteins | sample TA2MahsurfametaG_4_FD_148617 | JGI IMG/M metagenome (GOLD analysis project Ga0194116, IMG submission 148617) | Freshwater microbial communities from Lake Tanganyika, Tanzania - TA2015008 Mahale S9 surface | ecosystem: Environmental > Aquatic > Freshwater > Lake | place: Tanzania: Lake...
CCGCCACCTTCGAAACTTGCGTCGCGCGTGCCACTAAACCGCCACCTTCGCAGCCTGCTTCTCGCGCGCTTTCTCATTCGCAATCATTTCGGCGTCGTACGGGTCAGGCACGCCGTAGTCATATGGTCGAGAAGTAACAACCGGCAACACCCTGAAGTTCTCAAGTGGCACAGGTGTTGGCGTTTGCCATTCGAGTGACTTAGAACCCCACGGGTTTGCCGGTGCCTTCTTACCGGCAATCCAAGAACTGATGATCGCACCCATAAAGATCAACATGCCTAAGCCGATTACAAAGGCCCCGATAGTTGACAACCAGTTAGAAATATTGAACAAATCATCGAATTGCAGCACACGCCGTGGCTGCCCTTGCAAGCCAGCTACGAACATCGAACCGAACGTGAGCTGAAAGCCCGCAAACGCAGTCCATAAACCAATCGAGCCTGCGCGCTCGTCCAACATTCGCCCTGTCATCTTCGGGAAGAAATACGCGATGCCACCCATCGCACCGAAGAGCCCAGCACCCATCAACATGTAATGAAAGTGCGCCACTACGAACATCGACCCGTGCATGTATTGGTCAACCGGCACGTCAGAGAGGTAAATGCCGGTGATTCCGCCGATGATCTTGTTAAACACGAGTGCGTAGATCGCCATTACGGGTAGGCGAGTCCAGACGGTGCCGCGCCACATGGTGCCAATCGCAACCAGCACCAAGAACCCAACCGGAATCGATATCAACTCAGTTGAAAGCATGAATGGGTAGTTCGCAGACGGTGCCCAACCCGTCATATACATATGGTGCGCCCAGACCAAACCACTCAACGCCACCACACCAACGATGCCCGCGATCGCGAAGTTAAACGAGAAGAGTGGCTTGCGATAGAACACCGGCATCAACTCGAGCATGATCGCCGTGCTCGGCAACAAAATCACATAGACCTCAGGGTGGCCAAGCAACCAGAACAAATTCTCATAAAGCCAAACACTGCCGCCTTGCAGCGGCACAAAGAACGAGGTGTCGAGGATGCGATCGCTCATCGCGAGTAATTGCGAGTACTGATAGAACGGAAAGGCATAAAGCCCCATGATCGCCGCGCCAAAAACACCGTAAACGAAGATCGGCGTGCGCACCCACGTCATGCCCTTAGCGCGCATTAGCAGAATCGTCACTATTAGGTTGACGCTGGCAACACCAGTTGAGATGGCGAAGATGATGATCGTCATTTGGTAGCCCAACATGCCCGGCGGTGATTGCGCAGCAAGTGGTTGATAGACCGACCATCCGTCTTGCACACCGCCCACAAAAAGCGAGCTGATCAAACAAACCACTGCAATGACGAATAACCAAAGGCTTAGCGCGTTTAATCGCGGGAATGCCATGTCGCGCGCGCCGATCATCATCGGCACGATGAAGTTACCCACCGGGCCCATGACGATCACGATCATCGCAATGATCATCGCGATTCCGTGCGTGCCGATGATCGAGTTATAGATGGACGGGGTGAACACCTCGGCCCACGTGACACCAAGTTCGGTGCGAATCAACATCGCGAGCAAGCCGCCGAAGCCGAGTGTGACCATCGCTGCGACTAGGTATTGAATTCCGACGACTTTGTGATCGGTGGTGTATTTGAAATAGCGCTGCCATCCGAGGTTTTTGCCCGCGAGATATTCGGCGTCGGCGTGAGTTAGTTCGCGGCCGAGTAGCCAGCGCACGGGCGCGTCGAATGCGCCGATGCCAATTGAAAACCCGAGCGCCCAACCGAAGAGGCCTGCAAGGTAGGTGTATTCGGGTGCAAGTGGTGCGAAGGTTGCGTCGGTTGCGCCAGATTTCGTAAGTCGGTTTGCTAAGTAACCGAAACCAAGTGCCATGGCTGAGCCGAGTAAGAGTGCGGTGCCGAGATTTAGGTGACGAAGCAGCCCGCCGGGTTTGCCGTGTTGCGGCGGTTGTGGGACGGGGTTGCCGAACACCCGAGCAACCGCGCCACTACCGCCGCGGCCGCCCCCGTCCTGCTTAAGCCCAGCGCCGCCGCGGTTCGCGCGCGCAGCGTCGGCAGAACCGGTGCGCGAACTGGTGCGCGAGGTCGTGCTGCTGCGGCGAGTAGTTCTAGGCGGGGCAATCGTCATGAGGTCTTTTGCCCGCCCATCTCGCGCACCCACGAATTGAAGTCATCGTTGTCAACCACGCGGATCTTCGTCTGCATATACGCATGATGCAAACCGCACAGCTCAGCACAGCGCACGTTAAACGTGCCAATCTTGTTTGGCGTCACACCAGTTTGAGTGATCGCACCAGGGTTTGCGTCAATCTTTACCCCGAGCTCAACCGCCCAGAAGTTATGAATCACATCTTTCGACGTCACGTTGAAATAAACCGGACGATCAACCGGCAAATACAACTGTGCTGAAGTCACGCGGTCGTGTTCTGGGTATTCGAAAGTCCAAACCCATTGTTGGCCGGTGACATTTACGATGAGCGGTTTCTCGTCATCAGGTTGTTCGTCCGAAGGAATAGTTCCGTAAGCATTTGCCGTGATTTGAGCGAGTTCGACCAAGCCCCAACCCACCAAAAACAGTGCCAACACCGAAGTCGCGCCAACCCATAGCCCCACACCAACACGATTCGTGCGAATGGCCGGGCTTTCAAACTTCGGGCGATCACCTTGTACGTGCTTCCAGCCAAAGAGGCTGTAGAGCAGCACAGCCAACACAAACGCGCAAAGCGGCATTGAAACAATGGTGAAGACTTGAATCGTTTGTTGAATTTCTTCCATTACTTTCGAAGCCGGTGCGCCCGTCATGTTCATCGCATCGGTGACGAGCCAACCGAGTGGCGAGAGTGCGACCCAAAGCACAATAAAAAGAATCATGATCGCGCGCGCATATGGCCGGCGCAACCAATTTCGGACGCGGTGTAACGAGGGTGGGCGGTTCGTCGGCTCTTCTGGTTGGTTAGAGCTAGACGACTTCAAACGTGCCAGCCATCCATCCGCGGGTTTGCATTGGCCCGCCAAACTCTTGGTACAAATCCCCACATGGGAATTCGCAGTTCCATATGTAAGTGCCTGCCTCGCCAGTTATGAAGGTGACACTTATCTGTTGCGGTTGTTCGGCAAAACCGGCCTTGTTCGTCTTGGCATCTGGCGGGTTTTGCGGCAACGGCACGGACAAGAAGAAATATGGCTGGGTTGACTCTGGGTACTGATGCACGGTGAAGGTGTGCGCCATCTGATCTTGCGGGATGCTCTTTACTGATTTGCCGTTCCAACTGATCGTGCCGTCCATCGAGCCGTGCACGCGGGCGAAGAAATCGTTATAAATGGTGCCGCCGCCGTCGTACTGCGTGAAGTTAATCGTCACCACTGAGTTAGCTGGCACTTGAATCGAAGTCGACGGGCCATAGAAGGGCTGTCCACTTAGCCAATTGGCTTGAATCGCGTTCGCAGTTTTTGGCGCCGGCACATCTTTCGAGCTGTTCGGGTAGACCGAGAGATCTAGCACTGCGTGTGGCAACTCACCCTTTGGTGTTTGCATGGTGCCATTTGGCTTAGCAACGATTACGGCTGGTTCTTCGCTCGCAACAAATGCGACGTAGCCGACCCCGACCACGATGCCGACGCCGACGATTACCGAGACCAGCGTGATGAGCGCGCGCTTCAAAATTTGTCTCTCATGTTTGGTGGGTCACACGCTAACCTGTTGAAATGGTGCTGATCCCAGCGGACACCGCCCTCTGGCAGCTCGACCTCTTTTTGCTGGTAAATCTCGGGGCAATCGCCACCATATATATGTGGTGTTCACGCAGGGTTCGCGCGCTGGCCACCGGCCAATGGCCGTGGCCGCGCACCCTCTCGTTTGTCGCCGGCATCGGCTTGCTGGCCTTCGCCTACGTGGGGCCGTTCGGGGCGTGGGCCCACATCATGTTCTGGCCACACATGGCCCAACACCTAGTCGTGATGATGTTGGCTGCGCCATTCATTGTGCTCGGCCAACCCGTCCGCCTTGCATATCTAAATCTCGATGAGCGCGGGCGCGAGCGTTTACTAAGTGCGCTGCGAAGCCCCGTCATGACGTTTTTGACTCGGCCTGCAGTCGGTTGGGTCTTGTTCGCGTCGGTTTTGTTGGGGGCTCACTTGTCGTACGTGATGAATGCGGCAGTGCGAAGTCACGACCTGATGGAGTTCGTGATGCGGCCGCTCTTTTTGTTTGCGGCGTTGATTTTCTACTACCCGTTGTTGGGTGATGATTTGATAGGGCGGCGTCCGAAGCGAAGTGTTGCGGTGGTTTCGCTGGGGTTGATGATGATCCCTGAGACTGTTTTGGGCATCGTGGTGCATTTGAGTCCGGTGGTTTTGTATGCGCCGTATCAAGTTACGGCAGAGTTATTTGGATTTGATGCGCTGGTTGATCAAAAGTTTGCCGGTGCGTTGATGTGGGCTATTGCGATGGTGCTTGATGGCATCTGGATGATGGTCGCGGCACTCGAATGGTGGCGCGAACAAGAACGGATCTCACCCGACTAACCCCACCCCCGCGACGCCGCAGCCCCGACTAACCCAACCCCCGCGGCGGCCCAACCCCCGTCCGTGACCTAACTCACGGGAACTAATAGCCACCAAAAGCAGTCATATAGGCGGTGGCGCTAGTCAACGCACGCCTGCGCGCGGGTTGGCAATGTTCGAAATCTCTCTGCCGACCGATCGTGATGTGGTGGCAATGCGTAATCGACTCGAAGCCGCAGGCATCGCCACCGAACCGGCAGCCAACGGTTCGCCCGAACCCGCCACCGGCGCGCAGGTGTTCACCTTTTTTGACCCGTGGCTAAATCGCATTCGCGTCGCTGCCCCATAAGCCAAAGCAGCCGGACGAGAAACTTGCAAGTTCCTTACTTGTTAGCCTCGGCATCAACCGCTTAGGCGACGTCGGCTAACCCGACGACCAACGGAGGCGCCCGTGACAGTTGATAGAGCAGGCGTGAGAGACGTGGCGCTTTTGGCCGGGGTCTCACTTGGCACGGTCTCAAACGTGATTAACCGCCCAGAAAGTGTTAGCGAAGCGACGCGAACGAAAGTTCTGCAGGCGATGGAAGAGCTCAATTTCGTGTGGCCATCAAAACGCACCAAAAAAATTCGTGAAGAAAACAAAATTCTTGGGGTTCTCGTCCCAGATTTGACCAACCCCTTCTACGGCACGCTGGCTGGCAGCTTCGATGAGACTGCAAACAGATTCGGTTTCAAGACAGTTGTTTGCAGCACCAACTCATCTGTAGATAGTGAAGAGAAAAACCTCGAGATGCTGCAATCGCTGGGTGCAGCCGGGGTTTGTTTCACCCCAATATGTGCTGGCTCGAAATCGGTCCAGAAGTTTGGCCGCACGGTCTCTGATGGCACCCCTGGGGTTTTCGTCGATTACCGAGATTCTGAATTGGAGTGCCCTTCAATCACGGTCAATGACGAACTCGGCGGCTACCTCGCAATGAACCATCTATTAGAGCTAGGCCATCGCCAAATCATGTGGGTGACTGGCTCGTCGCTGATGCAACAGATCGTCGCGCGCGAGGCCGGCTTGAGGCAAGCGGTAGTCGAATTTGATTTGCAAGCCAGCATCGAGCGAGTCGAAGTGCCATACATCGACTCAACTGAGGTGGTCTTCTCGACTGCCGGCAACATGGTCTTGCAGAATCTTGAGAAGCGAATTGGCGAGCCTTGGCCGACGGCGGTCGTTTGCGTCAATGACCTGGTGGCGTTGAGCCTTGAGATGTCATTGGCAAACGCCGGGGTTCGCGTGCCAGAAGAGATCTCTCTAGTCGGTTTTGATGACAGTCACTTTGCTGCTGCCTCAATGGTGCCGTTAACTTCAGTGCATCTGCCCACGCAACGCATGGGCGCTCGATCAGCTGAAGTCTTGATAGAACAGATAACTCGAGGCACGCAAGCCCTTGGCGAGCACGTTGTGTTCGACCCAAGCCTGACAGTCAGAAAATCGACCATGTTTGCCGCGAACTCCACGCCGAGGCAAAATGGTGTCGACCTGATTGACCCAGCTCGACAACCAAATGTCGTTACACGCCTAGGGGAATGGTCGGCGTCTTATTCAGCTTCAAAGGGGCGCCTGGTGTGACGAGGTAGCCATCCTCGTAGCGCATACCGCCCCACTCAGCAAAGAACATTGGCACATCCACTGAGATCACCATGTTCTCTTCCAGAACTAGATCCGAATCTGACGTGAGAATCGGCGGCTCAAATTCGGCTGTGCCAACCGAGTGATTACCTGAATAAACGCAGTGCTCCAAAAGACCTTCTCGTTTGTAGACGTCAAGGCCTGCTTCTACTACGTCTCTTGCCACTGCACCAGCACGTAGCTTCTCGACGATTGCGTCGTAGGCGTCCACCGATGTCTTGGCCGCGTGAACCATCTCTGGGGTTGGCTCACCACTGACGATGTACGGCCGCCCGATTGCAGCGTGATAACCCTCATAGCGCGGTGCAATCGTCAGCACGACTAAGTCATTTGGCTCGAGCTCACGAAAGTAGGCCCGAGTCAAAATCGTACGGGTGTGTTTGGCACCTGACCCGACGATGGTGTCGATGCCCGTCCCTTCTGAGCCAAGCGTGCGCATCGCGTATTCGATCTCGGCAGCAATCTCGCGCTCAGTGACACCAGGTGCAATGGCAGCAACGCCTGCTGCCAACCCGGCTTCGGCTAATACATACGCGTACTTGATCACTTCAATCTCAGCAGGTGACTTAATTGACTTGATCTCATACCAACGCTTGTCAAAAGGCACTATTGCGGCCGCCGGCACTACGCCCTCCCATGCCTTGATCAGCCACTCTGGCATCCAAATGCGTTCGATCACCCCTACTTTGCGAATCTTGTGACCGAGTTGCCCCTCGACTCTCTCGACGAACTTGGCAAATGGCACCGGAGTTGAATACGGGTATTCCTCATCGGGGTTACAAAACTCATTTATGGCGATCACATCACCTAGGCGTGAATTGTTGGCTAGAAACGCTTCCATCTCGGCGCCGGTGGCTGCTTGAGGTGTGCCCTCAGCCGGTATGGCAAGACAGACCGCCTCGAAGTGTGGGGCGTAGTCGATGATCCAGCGAGTGTTTTGCTGGCCAAAGGCGGCTCGATCGTCACCATATACAACCACCACGTCAAGCCCCTCTTCTGCCATCGCTTGCTGCACCTTGGCAAGGCGCTCTTTGAATTCCTCGGTAGGAATCGTTGGCCTGTTCGATGACATGTTCGTCACCCTTCTTTCTGTCTGTTATCGAGGTACGAGCGCTAGTGCTCGGACCGGAGAGCCTGAACCCTTGTGAATCGGCAAAGGGAAAGCCATGAAGTAGCTGCGCGGTGGCAGCTCGTCAAGGTTTGCGAGGTTTTCCATGATCAGCACACCGTTGATGAGCAACACATCATGCGCCGGTATGTCAGGGCTAGTCGATGTATCAAGCCCTAAACAGTCTGTGCCCACTGCCTTTACTTGCTTGCCCAGCAGGTATTGCGCAGCTGACCGATCTAGCCCGGGCCAACCGGCAACGTATTCCAAACCAGCCTCGCCAAGTGTCCACTTTTTGTGCCAACCGAAATTAATCAGGACGACAGAGCCAGGCGCTATCGGCCCAAATTGGTCTTCCCACTTTTTGATATCTGCTTCGCTCAGAGTTTCCTCGGCAGCTAGATCTGCTTTAATACAGTAACAAGGCCCGAGCAATGAGTCGATCGAGACGTTGTGAATGCCGTGGGCTTCAGGGTCGACCTTCGATGAATCCAAGATCAGGTGCAACGGGGCATCTACGTGGGTGCCGTTGTGTTCGTGCATCAGCAAAACGTTCATAGTTGCTGGGTCGTTGATCGAAGACCACGGTAGGTGAAAGAAGGCTGAGTGAGTTGGGAAATGTGGAATGCCTGGCTGAAGTCGATGACTTAGATCGACCATGCGGTAGTTGGTGAAGACCTCAGCGATGGCGGCGAGGTCAGCTTCCTCGAGCGATTCAGACATAAGTGACTACCCCCGGCAGGTGAGAGGGAAAATTCTGCCGGGGGTAATCAGTGTCCTTACTTGTTGGCCGCTACAGTCTTTAGGCCGTAGTTCAGATCTTCAAGCGGGACAGCGAAGTCAGCCGAGATTTTGTCCTCGGTTTGCAGGTTCTCGACAACAGTCTGGAACCTGTCTTTCCAGTAGAACTGGCCACCGGGGGTTTCGACCTTCTCTTCGTACCATGCAGTTCCATTCGGGAAGAACTCCATGATGTTCCAGACACCCTTGAGATCCTCAGGCGGCACGGTTGTTCCGCCCTCTTCGAGACACTTCGAGATGATCTGGAATGTCTCATCAGGGTTCTTCTCGATGTAATCCAGCGTCTTCAAGATGACACCTTGAATGGCTGCAGCGACCTCTGGGTTGGCGTCAACCCATGAGCGCTTGGCACCGAAACCAGCGTGAGCGATGGTTGACGGCAACGCGCGCTGGTCGATGAGGGTTGCGTAACCCTCTCGCTGAACTGCCAAACGCTGGGGTATACCCGAGATCTGGGCATCAATTGAGCCAGAAATCAGTGCGGGTGGTAACTCTTCCTGAGCCAAGTCGACGATCTGGAAGTCCTTCACGTCAAGGCCAGCAAACGACGCGAGCTCGACGAAAGTCGCATACTCGGCACCACCAGAGCTAACGCCAACCTTCTTGCCTTTGGCTTGCTCAAGGGTGAGCTTGGTTGCTTCTTTAGCGTCGTTCGTCTCAGCAAAGAAGTCGTCGTATGACTTCCAGTCGAAGCGATTCGGGTCGTACATCATGCCGCCACCGCCGAAGTAGAACAGCGGGAAGGCCAGAGTGGTGTCAACACCTGAGTCGTTCTGCTGAATGACGTCAGCGTCTGACGTCGTCCACATCTCGACCTGGTCACCGACACCTAGTTCGTTGGCTCCTGGCCAGTCAGTTCGTTGAATGTCAAGTGTGATACCGGCTTCGTCATAGAAACCCTTTTCGATTCCGACATAGACGGAACAAACGTCTTGGAACGAACTAAGGGCCATCCTGACTGTGGTTGGCTCGACTACAGCTTCGGTGGTCTCAACTTCTTCGACTGTCTCAGTTGAGGCCGTGTCACTGCTACCGCAACCAGCTACTGCAACCACTAATGCACTAACGGCAGACATCACCGCCAAACGCATCAGTCGTCCTCTTTCACTTTCGCCTTGAGGATTTAATTTCAACATAGTTGCTCTGCTCCTTGCATCGCCATGTTCGGTGCGGGCGCACCAACGAACAAGTCTGTAGGGCACGGTGTTAGGCGTCAACGAAAATTTGGGGAGTTATAGAATTGTGACGTTACCCCTCATTCAGCCTTGAACGTTCAATCTCGGACGTAAACGTTCACGTTTCTCTGAGACTTTTGAAGAGTGATGGGTAGTGAAAAAGTCAATCGCCATTGCGCGATTTGGCAATGCCTGCGTAACATCACTTCAATGAACACCAAGTTGGCCGTCGTGGGCAAATTGATCGACGGAGTCAGCGACCAAGTGCAAGAAGAGATGACTTTGATCATCGAAGGTGAGCACATCACTAGCGTCGAACCAACCAAGCCAGAGTCGATTGCATTTATGAAAGCCGATGGCACAGAAGTCGTCGATTTAACGGCCTACACCGTCATGCCAGGCATAGTCGACGCGCACATGCATTTTTTTGGCGTGCCCAGCCACAAGCTTTATTTGATTCCGACTGAAAACGAGGCCTACCGAGTTCTGCGCGCTACTAGTGAAGCAAATGCGATGTTGCGCGCAGGCATTACCGCTGCGCGGTGTCTTGGGTCTTCGGTTTCACCATCACTTAGGCGTGCGATCAACGAGGGTCTAGTGCCGGGGCCACGTCTGGTCGTGTCTGGCGAATTTATCTGCTCATCTAATGGCACTTGGGATCACCTTTATCTACCGCTGCCGTGGATGCGCGAGTTGGGCATGTTGGCAGACGGCGCAGAAGAAGTCAGGCAGAAAGTTCGCGAGCGGCTTCGTCAGGGCGCAAACGTAATCAAAGTGGGGCTAAGCCAAGCCGGTGTTGGCGACCGCTACCACCCGTGGGGTGAAGACCCGTATCAGAACGTGCCTGCTTACAGCCTCGAAGAAGTAATGGCTCTTACCGAAGAGGCACACTCAAACAGAGTCAGGGTGAGCGCGCATTGCATCAGCGATTGGTCGGTGCGTAGTGCACTCGAAGCACAGGTCGATGTGATCGAACATGGCTACCCAATTAGCGAACAAACACGAGAGCGGGTCGTCGAAAGCGGCACGATTGTCACCACCACTGCTTCACAAATTCTTTATCACAAACAAGCAGCGCACGAGTATCAATATGCCAATTACGAAATCGAGTTATTCGACCGGCACCTAGGCATCATGCGCGAGAACTTCGAAGCGGGCTTGGCAGCTGGGGTGAAATACGCGCTGGGCACAGACTTAGTTGGTCGCCCCACTCACCCGCAAGACGAAGCGGCCAAAGAATTTGAAATCGTCGTCGATTGGGGCATGACTCCGATGCAAGCGATCAAAGCGGGCACTGCCATGAGTGCTGACGCGTTGGGCATGGCTGATGAAATCGGCACTCTCGAACCAGGCAAGTTTGCTGATTTAGTCGCAATGAAAGATGACCCCCTAAGTGACATCACGGCCCTGCAAAGAATCGATTTCGTCATGAAAGGCGGCGAGGTGATTCGCCACAGCGACGAAGAAGTTCTAAACCGCGAGGAGGCTAGGTGGTAAGAAGCGCAAACGGCAGCGCAGCCGACAGCACTCGCCCCAGAGTGCAGCTAAAAGACGCGACCGTGCGTTTCAAGACCCAAAGTGGCGAGATCACCGCGTTGCATGAGGTCAACCTCGAGATACTTGAAAATGAGTTCATCTGCTTGATGGGCCCATCGGGTTGCGGCAAGACCACCGCACTAAATGTCATTGCGGGGTTTCAAGCCCTCACCTCAGGCCAGGCGCTACTTGATGGCAACCCCATCGAAGGTGCTGACGCGAGCCGTGCTGTCGTATTTCAATCTGACGCGGTGTTCCCTTGGATGACAGTGGCACAAAACGTCGCCTTCGGGCCGACCAGCCAAAATCGTCCAAAGCAAGAAATCGATCGCTTGGTCAAAGAGTTCTTAAGCCTTACTGATATGCAGGGATTTGCAGACTCTTGGCCGATGCAACTTTCAGGTGGTATGCGTAAAAGAGTTGACATAGCGCGTGCTTATGCGTCACAACCCGAGGTGTTGTTGATGGACGAGCCCTTTGGCAATCTCGACTTCATTCTCAAAGAGACATTGCAGGGTAGTTTGCGCGACCTTTGGGCCAACGTGGGCGGCACCATCGTCTTCGTCACTCACGACATCGAGGAGGCGATCTTTCTTGGTGATCGAATCGTGGTGATGACGCCTCGTCCGGGCAAGATCGCCAAGATCATTCCGATTGACTTCGGCAAGGTCAGGGCCGATGACATTCGCACTTCACCAGAGTTCATTGCGATTCGCCGAGGAATTAGAGAACTCATGACCGAGACGGGGGCCCTAGCTTGAGCACACAACTAAAAGAGACGAACACCCAAAGAGCAGAATCCAAAGTGAAGAGCAAGGCCTCGAACGAAGAGGGCGGCAGCTATGTGAAATACCTAGGTATCGCCTCGGTAATCACCGTGTTTGCCTTCTGGGTGGTCGCATCTGAAGACGGTTTGGGGTGGTTCCCCCGCATCAAGTTCCCACCACCGACTGAGGTGTTTACCGCGATCACGGTTTTGCAAGAGAAGCTCTTGGTTGACGCCGGGGTAACTGTTGGTCGAGTCATCTTCGGGATGGTCGTTGGCACCGCCCTTGGGCTGGGCGTGGGCCTGTTGATGAGCTTCTCAAAGCCGATCATGGCCTTCTTAAACCCGATCATCGAGAGCATGCGGCCTGTGCCGGTCATTGCGATGATCCCGTTCTTTTTGATGTGGCTAGGCATCGCCGAAAGTGGCAAGTTGCTCTTGGTCACTTTAGGTGTGTTCACGATCATCGTGGTTAGCACGATTGAGGCGATCAGAAATGTGCCGCGCATCTATGTGAATGCAGCTAAGACGCTAGGTGCCACCAAACGGGTGATTCACTGGCGAATCTTGTTGCCAGCTATCACACCGGCGATGATCGGCCCACTACGTGTCGCTATGGCTTTGACGTTCACGTTGGTGGTGGCTGCCGAATTCATGGGTGCCCAAGCAGGCATCGGCTATCGAATTCTTGAGGCCAGGCGTCTTTTTAACCCCCAGGTCATCTTTTTGGGCATAGTCGAGTTAGGCATTCTGGCGTCTTTGTTCGACTACTTCTTGCGCAAGATCATGGGCTACATAACTCGCTGGTCAGGTCGCACCAAATGACCTCACTGCCCGCCAAACTCACGGCGTGTGAGTTGCCCGACTTCGGCACCAAAGACACCGATGTCACTTTGCCTGTCGAGATTTATGCCAATCGGTTAGCAGCGTTGCGTGAGCGCATGGCTAAAGAATCAGTCGACCAAACCGTGATTTACGGCGATCGTGAACACAATGCCAACCTGCAGTGGTTGACCGGTTTTGACCCGCGTTTCGAAGAAGCCGTCGCTGTGGTTAGCCTCAGCGGACGAGTGACTTTGGTAGTGGGCAATGAATGCAAGTACTACGCAACATCATCGCCGGCTGATGTCGAGATTGTTTGGTTTCCCGAATTTAGTTTGGTTGGCCAGCCAAGAGGTTTACCAAACGGTGATCTAGTCGCGATTTTGCAAGCTGCTGGGTTAAAGAGCGGGCAAAAGGTTGGCGTCGCAGCTTGGAAGTATCACCTAGGCCAAGATGGTTCGGTAACTCGCGACTGGTTTGATCTGCCTGCCTTCATATTGCGTGATATTCAAGGTATAGCTGGGGAAAGCAACGTGACAAACGTCGCTGACTGGTTCATGGCGGCTGACTCAGGGTTCCGAGCGATCTGCGAGCTTGAGCAGATGGCTGTCTTTGAAGCAGCCGCCACGCGAAGTTCAGATAATTTTTGCCAAGTTCTGTTCGGTCTACATGAAGGCATGAACGAGCGTGACTTGGTTCGCCGGCTGCAGTTTGATGGGGATGTCCTGACGTGTCACGCGATGATGTCTTCAGGTGAGCGCACAGTTTTTGGCTTGGCTAGCCCGAGCTTTCGATCGATATCAGTCGGTGAACCGGTCGTGATGGTCTATGGAGTGCAAGGTGCGTTGACTTGTCGCGCAGGGGTATGGGCACGTAGCTCTGATGAACTGCCAAACAGCTACTCCGACTATGTAGATGTGGTAGTTAAGCCCTATTTTAAAACGGTTGTCAAGTGGTATTCGGCGATGCGTGTGGGCCAAACGGGTGGGGCGCTTTGGCAAATCGCAGTCGATGGGCTGCCCACGCCGTTTTTCAACCGAGAGCTAAACCCGGGCCACCTGATTCATTACGAAGAGTGGATGAACTCGCAGGTGCACCCTGGTAGCACCGATCAGATGCTCTCGGGCATGTGTATTCAAGTCGACATAATCCCTAACCCGTCCAAGCCCTACCCGACGACCAATATCGAAGATGGCATCGGCTTGGCAGATGAGGGCCTGCGCAAGGCATTCGCAGCGAAGTACCCAGCAGCTTGGGATCGCATCACAAAGCGACGCGAATTCATGATTCAGATTTTGGGCATCGAGCTACATGCTGATGTGCTGCCGTTTAGCAACATTCCTGCTTACTTGCCGCCCTACTGGCTTGACCCGCGTCAAGCCATGTCGTTTGGTGCGTAGCTGGCTCTTAGAGCTCTTTGCCCAGCCACTTAAGGCTGCGTGAGAGCAGGGTCTTGTATGTAGCTGATTGAATGAATGGCATTGGGCACCAATGAGGGCCGATATCGCTTGACCAGATGAGCGTGCGCCCTGCCTGAAACTCACCGCAGGCAAGCAGCGGGTCACCACCGATGGTCATTAGCTGTGTTGCATTGTCTTTCAGCGTCGATTGGTTGTGGCCAAGTAAGTCGGGGGTTAAGTCGGGCAGACCTTTAGTTATCGGGTGGTCAGATTCGACCACTTTGCCCACTTGGCCTTCTGGTGTCTCGATTCGGTCGTCATAGCGTGAGAAATTAACTGGCAATACGTCTTCGACGGCACTACCTGCATAGTGGCCGAGCGCATTGATGCCTTGAAAAGAAAGGTAACCACCGGCCATCATCAAGCCGCCGCCGTTGCTGACCCATTGCTTTAGTAGCTCGAGTCGGTTTGGTTGGGCTTGGCCCTCTAGCCAGGTGGCATTCGGTAGTAGCAAGCTGTTTGCACCGATATCAGAGATTAAAACGACCGAATATTGGCTTAGCTCTTTTAACGTGCGAGGCATTTTGTCTGGTACATCGTGTGCGGCTAGTTGGTCGACTTCTAGTCCTTCGGCTTGCATCGCGGCAAGAAAGTGTGTGGCACCATTGTGAAAAGTTGTGCTTGAAAAGGCGTCAAAACCTTTGACGTGGGTTGCGTGGCTGATCCAAGTCTCGCCAACTAACAGGACGCGCAAGGTTCTACCTACTTTCGATGCAAGAGTGATGTTGTTATGCAAACTTTACAACAGTAACTTTTGTGTTATGTGACGTCGAGGTTGAACCGTTCACCACTTATGTTGAACGTTCAAATAAGATTGCGGTTTGATGTGACGACCTATTTAGGTTGAGAGGCGGGTGGTGTGTGTGAGTGCAGCGAAACCGGCGGCAGCGAAACCGGCGGCGGCGCAAGCACGAAAGCTAAAGGCCGAAGGGGTGGTGCTCACCCGCTAGAGGGGGATTCGCATTTGGCGAACTCGCTCGTGGCCTAGAGCCGTAAGTTGACGCGGGCCAATCGGTCGGATATCGCTGAGAGCCTGGCCAGTGAGCGCGAGTAGTCAGCCCACGCACGAAGTGCTTCGCCAAGAGATAGCCGTGAGGCAGCAAATTTGTTCGCGTCATCAAAGCTGATGTCACCGCGTGCGGTAAGTGTTGCGGCGGTTGCTGCGGCGCGTGCCGTGGCGGCCGCGACTTGTTTGCGTGGGGCGGCGGCGCGGGCTAGGGCGGCCGCGCGGTCGACTTGGCGTTGTAAGGCGGTTAAGTCGGCAAGTGCCGTGGTGGTTTGGTTTCGCAAGTTGGTTTGTTCGTCGGGCGGAAACCGCTCGAGATATTTGGCCAAGTAGGCGTCGCGTTGTTTGGCGTTGTCGGTGCGGTATTGCTCAAGATCTTTCTTGATTGACGTTAGTTCGCGCGTGATTGATTTCGGGACGGGGTCACTCGCGGTTTGAGCGAAAGCGGGGGCCGCGACGCCGGTGGCCAGCACGAACGCCCCAACCATTGCCCCCACCCGCCACGCCTTCATCACGTTCAAAGCCTACCTTTGACAACTTTAATTTTGTCGTGCAAAATTAGCACGTGACAGTAAAGCAAAAACGCAAAGGCAGTCAGCGGGTGTGGGTGACGCGCTCGGGGCGCCGGATTACTGAGGCAAACGCTGCAAAACTTGCACGCGAGTTTGAGTCGTCGTCGACCGAGATTGATGCGCGCACGATGGTGTTCCCTAGAAAAGTTGGGCGACCGTCGTTGGGGGGCAAAAACGGGACATCACCGCAAATCACATTTCGTCTCGACACCAAATCGCGAAGAGCTGCAGAGAAGTTGGCTGCACGCGAGGGCGTGACAGTTTCTGCACTCGCACGTAAAGCGTTGCTGGCCAAGATTGCACGGGCAAAGTGAAGTTAGGACGGGGTGTGCGGAGGCTGCAGGCGTATTAGTTAAGGCTCGACCCAACGGCAAACTGCAAGTGCTCGGCCGCTCACCCGCGCCTAACGTCTAGCCGAGACGAGTTCATTCCAGGGACTGCTTGCTGGCCTCGCGGTGCTTGTCTGTGATGGTGGCCGCCCACCTAAACATTGGCGGCGCTGGGGTCGTTTAGCCTTGCGATTATGCGGCCAATTGGTTACGAGGCGGGGTACTAGCTAAGTGGAGTTCGAGCTGAGCGCACGAGCACGTGAATACATCGCATGCATGCAAGATTTCATGCGCAATCACGTTTACCCAGCCGAACCGGTTTATGCAGCCCAGCGTGCGGCCCTCATTTCACAAGGCGCACCAAACCAATTACCTGAAATTGTCGAAGACTTAAAACGCGTCGCCCGCGCGCAGGGCTTATGGAATCTATTTTTGCCGGGCGCGAAAGACCCTGTCCATCAATTAGACGTTCTTGATTATGCGCCGATTGCCGAGCTCTCAGGGCGTTCGTATGAAATCGCGCCAGAGGCGATCAATTGCTCGGCCCCTGACACCGGCAACATGGAATTACTCGAGATGTTCGGCACGCCTGCGCAGAAGTCGCGATGGCTCGAGCCTTTGTTAAATGGCGAGACTCGTTCGGCGTTTGCGATGACTGAGCCCGATGTTGCCTCAAGTGATGCGACCAACATTTCGACGCGAATCGAGCGCGATGGTGATGAGTACGTAATCAACGGCCGCAAATGGTGGACGACGGGTGTGCTCGACCCGCGTTGCGAAGTTCTAATCGTGATGGGTAAGACCGATGCGGGGGCTGAGGTGCATAAGCAGCAGTCCATGGTGTTGGTGCCGATGGGTACACCTGGGCTAAAGGTCGTGCGT
>Ga0194116_10004231_pt1 | contig 16617 bp, 16 predicted proteins | sample TA2MahsurfametaG_4_FD_148617 | JGI IMG/M metagenome (GOLD analysis project Ga0194116, IMG submission 148617) | Freshwater microbial communities from Lake Tanganyika, Tanzania - TA2015008 Mahale S9 surface | ecosystem: Environmental > Aquatic > Freshwater > Lake | place: Tanzania: Lake...
CCCAAATGATTTTTTTATTCTTAATATTTTAAATTTGGAATTGTAAATAATCTAATTTTATAAGAATGATGTTTTATTTATTTAAAATTATAAAAAAACAAATAAATAATAAAAGAATTTTTGAATCTATTTTTAAATAAATATTTTCATTATCTTATATTTTGAGGGCTATTATCCTTGAAAAGTCATTTATTATATTTTTCGGAGTTAAATGGGTTTTCATAAATATGGTTATCGACTAGCAAATATTTAAGATAATTAGATTTTTAATTTATATTTCATTTAGAAAGAATTATTTTTGAGTAATATAATTTTCAAACTTTAACATATTTGTATGAGGCATTAAACAGAAAATGGAAATCTTTTTAATTTTATTTTGTTGAATTTCACATCTTTCCTCACAGCATCTTTTTCCTCGAGGATCTTTATCAAATTCAACTTTACAACAGGCTATACAAAAATTATCCTTATTTATTTCGGAAGGAATCAAGTCCTTTTTAGATTTCAAGATATCGAAAGTGTATATTTGGATTTTCATGATATCTTTTGTAAAACATTTTTTGATTTTTGAATAATTTTCTTTTGTTTTTTTATAAGTACCTATCAATAAACTCTCTTTAGTTGCAGGTAAATTACCAAAATTTTCTTGAGGTAGAAAATTCTTTTTAATAAAATTATCTGAGTGAATTTTTATACATTGCAAAGAAACTAATAAAGTATTATTAGAATTAATATCGCATCTTTCTATACAGCATCTCAAATTTGTTTCCTGAATATGTTTAAAATTTGATTTACAACAGACATAGCAATAAGAAATACTACTTAAATAAAAATTTGAATATTCCGAATTGTTTTCCTTGAGATATTTAAAAAATTCTATCATTATGTCAGGATCTTTTGAAAAACAATTATTGATTCTTTCATTTACAATAGAGGTAAAATTTGATTTAATTATTGAATTAGATTCCAATCTTGTTTTTGGTTTAAGTTTGAATTTATTTAAAGGAGTTTGATTTAAAGTTTGATTATCAGAAATTCGATTATCATCTTCATCTAATTTGTTTTTAGTCAGTATTTTATCATCATCATAAGTTTTATTTTTAATATCAATTTCTTCATCATTTTTTTGTATGTTTCCACTATTTTCGTTATCATCATACCTTTTATTATTTAAAATCTTTTGGGTATTAATAGTAACATTATTATTGTTTCGATTATTATCATTGTTATATTCATTTTCACCATTAGATGAATTTTTATTCTCAATTTCTTTATTTTCGTTGATAAATTCTTGAGTGGAATTATTTAAAGCATTTTTAAAATTTATATCAACTAAAGATAAGTTTTTTGGATTTTCTTGAATACTTATATTTTTTTTATGCTTATCATTAATTGAATCAAAATTTAAATTTTTATTGATGTTCGTTTCGATTTCTTCTTCAATAATTCGATTGACATGGCTTACAGATTTTCCTTTAAAAGAATTTTTATTTAATTTATTTCTATTTTTATTTTTCTTTTTGATATTTTTATTGGATTTTTCTATTTTTTTCTTGTCATACGAATCCTTATTATCTTGGTAATTATCAGGTTTCATTTTAGATTTATTATAATCAAAAATGCTCTTTGCATATCTATTTGTTGCAAAAGGATTTAGTGCAAAAATACTTCCAAATTTACTAGAACTTGAATTTGCTAATAGAGACCCTTCTTTTAATCCATTAAATATACAAAAACTTTTGAATTTAATAATCTCATCAACCCAATTATCAGATGAATTATATGGCAAATTATCAATTTGACAAAATTTATGCATCTGATTCAAATTATCAAAAATATTAAAACATTTGTTATTACTATTTGATTTTTTCACTGCTTGAATATCCGGCAAACCAAGTTTCAATATTTCAGTAGTTCCATTTAGTAAAACTTGAAAGAAAGATGAGTTTAATATTATCATCACTTGAAAAGTTTGTGAATAATTTTGACTAAATCCTAAATCTATGAATAATATGTGAGCAGGAGTTCTTGGTTTTAAATAAAATAAATATCCTTGTTTCATTATACATTCAATATTTTTAATTTTCTTACTAAGATTATTTGTGTCAACTTGAGGGAAACTATCTACTTTATACCTGCTGTTTATAAGTGCACCTCTAGACAGGCTGTCAATAAATAAAGAAGAGTTTAAAAGATCATTATTAATTTCATCTGATCCTAAATTTTGTATTGAACTTTCTTTTTTAAACTGATTTAAGAAAGTTAACTTCGATGCATTAATTTGATCATTACTTGTAATAATATTTGGTAATGAATATCTATTTGGAGCATATGTTGGAGGTATTTGTTCAAGATTTAAATTGTTTGTAATTTCGAGAAAATTTGATTTATTTGAATCTGTATCTAAATAAATTATATTTTTAATTGATAAAAACTTGCCATTAGATTTTTCATTCTTGATTATTTCTTTACTTTCATCAATTAAAAATTGATTGGTCGATTGATTATTATTATCTCTTTTTTCATTAAAACTATTTGTCGATGAATTATTTTTAATTTGTTTCGAATTTGTTTCTATAATTAACAAAGAAAATAAAAACATTAATATTAGTAAACCATTATAACAAAAATCATAAATATAAACATACTTCATTTAAAAAATATTTTTTAATTTAGTTATTTATAATTTTATGAAAATTCAAGTATTTGTTCATTATTAAGCATATTATTGAAAATAACCTCAATACATCTTATTGTTATTTCTTTTTTAATCCAAGAATCCGAACATATTATTTAATAGAAAAAATATTCCTGTAATTAATAAACAACAAAAACAAAATATATTTATCATATTTAAATATAATTTTTATTTTTATCCGATATTTAATTATTAATAATAATTGATAAATTCTTTATGTAATTAAGAAAATTCCAAATCTTCCAAAGAATCATTTAAAAGATCAGTTTCTTTTAAACTTAATAAATGCTTTTTATCTTGTGGTGAAAAATATTCATTTTTGAACTTTTCGTTTTGCTCGTTTTGCTTTATTTTTTAAATATATTTTCAATAAATTTAAATTAATTATTTTAAAAAATATTAAATTATTTTATACAAGTTTAAGAATTTCATCATATATTTCCTTTTCAAGCATACTGGAATCAGTTAAAAACTTTTTAAAATTTTCTAAATCATTTTTATAATTCTTTCTTTTAAAAGAAAGAGCATCAACATCTACACTTGTAAAAACTACCCATTTATTAGGAGTTTTATCAATCGCACAAATAAATTCATCCATCTCTTTAATGTCACCTAAATTTTCATCTAAATATTGTGAAACCAATAAATATTTTTCTCTTTTTATTTTAAGTTGATTATTTAGAAAATTATTATATTCACGATGCTCTTTAATCTTATTAAGTAATTCTTTTTTTTCATTTTCAATTTCAATTTTTTTTTTTTTTTGTTGAGTTCTTTTTTCATTAGTTGAAAGATCTTCTTCTAATAAATTTCGTTTGTATTGGCTCAATATGTTAAAATTATCCGAACTATTAAAAATTCAAAATCAATCAATTGCTTTAAATTTTATATTTAAATAATATAAGCTGATAAATATCTTACATTATCAATTTTATTTAACAGATTAATTTGGATTTTATTAAAAAAATAAGAATTTTAATTATTTTTTACAAATGAAGATTAAATTAACAACAAACTTTACTATCTTCTATTAACATCAATTATTTGTGATCCTAATAACTCAATTTGCTTCTTATAATTAATAATTGTTTTTTTTGCAGTTTCATAAATATCATCCTTATTTTCGTAATTTACACTTTGATTAGAATGCATTTTCTTCTGCTCATTTACCCATTTTTTATCAAATCCCATAGTAAGCTGTGTAATTGTATATATATCAAATGAACAATATGCTTGATCCAAACCTCCAATAATTATATGTTGAATAGGATCCTTATTAATATTATATGAAGAAGAATGACCAAACCTTGATGAAGGAGCAAGATTTGCTATGAATGGAGCAGAGATATTATTAGTCGTTAAATCTAAAATAAAGTATTCATTTGTTACAATTGAATCAGTTTCTGATTTATCCGATTTAACTTTCCCTCCAAAAATAAAAATTTCATCATCTGAAATAAAATTCATAGAAAAATAAACTCTAGGCAAAGGATACATTCCGGTTATCTCAAGGATCTTCCAAATCCTTGTTTCAATGCTAAATTCATAAAAATTTTCGTCTTCTAATCCTTTTTCTGATTGTCCTCCATATAATATTATTTTATTTTTGTAATAAAGCATTGAGTGTCCTTTTCTTCCTTTTGGAATCGTACCCTAAAAAATTTTTATATTTTTTTGTTAATTCTATTCTATGGAATTAAATTATATCTCAAAAAATAAAAATATAATCAATTTTTATTAATAATATTGCTTAAAAAATCAAAATTTTGATTACACTATCTGTGACTTTGTTCCATGAAGAACCAGCTATTCTTTCATTATCTGTACTAGTAAACTTCAAATTTTCTTAATAAAATAAAATTATGATTTAAATATTTTATATAAAATAAAAAATGAGTTTTAATTTAAAAAAACTCTAAAAATATACTATAATCGTATTTGTGGAGATCTCCTAAACATCTATTTCTCTTTTCATCAAATCCTCCAAAAATATATGCTTCTTTATTATCAGTTTTTGCTACTGCATGCATATATCTACTTGAGGGTTGTTCCATTGTGAAAACTTTTTTCCAAATCCATTTATCAGTATCTAAAAAATATGTGTCTCCCAAAGCAACATTTTTATTTCTTCCACCATGTATAAACAAATGAGGCTCTAAAAATAATTATATGAAATAAAACTATAACCACTAATTAATATTTAAATATATATTATAAATTTTCAAATTTTTTGATTATTTAGTTATTAATTAATAATTACAAATAAGAATACCTTCATACCAACTAACAAAATGAGAAATCTCTTTGGGACTTTTACCAGATGATTCTATGTTAGTCCAAAGGAGATTTGCTAAATATTTAGTTAATTTTTGTAATATTCTTACTAGCATCTAAAATAAATAAATCGGAAAATCTTTGATGCGATACTCCTGCAAATAATAAATATTTATTTTTATCAGGCATATATATAAATGTGTGTCCTTCTCTAGAAGTTGGTCTGTGATTACCTTAATTTTTATACAATTAATAAATTTTACTCTTCTTGTGAAAAAAATTTTAATATAATCTTTATTAAACTTTTTTAAGAAAATTGATGAAAAATTTATTTATAAAAAATTTTACTTTCTTCGCTTGATTCCTTATTCCAAAGTAGTGTCTTTGTATTTGTAAACATTTTTTATATAGTTTGATTATTTAATTTTAATTTCCAAAAGTTTTATTTTTTTAATTTAATAGGATGAGAAGACCATAAATACTTGATTAACTAAATTTTATAACAATTCCAATTTAATGCTGAATAAAAGAATTATTTTTCATTGAATGGCCTGAAAAGTTACTTGTCTTACTTAAAGACATTCAAAAATCCAAATTCCTTAAAAAATCTTTAATATTTTTTTTAGAATGTTTTTTTTAATCTTAAATTTTAGTTAAGAATATTAAATTAGAATATCTATCTTGCTAAGATGAAGATTTAGATATTCGTTTTTGATGATGAAAAATTTATATTAATCAGATTTTTATAAAATATTAAATTTAGAAAATATTAAATTTTTTATTTAAAAGAAAAATAAAATTTAAATATATATTCATTGGAATTAAATAAAAAACTAAATTTTTTAAAATTATTAAGGATTTTTTTTTTTATCATTATTTATTTTTAATTAGACAACCTTCATATATATAGAATATCAATAAAATTAATAATTTTTTTTTAAAATTTTAATTTATCAATTCTTGGAAAAAGCTTTTTTTCTTTTAAAATAATATTTAAATTTTATTTTTTCAATTTACTATAATCGATTGAATCACCTTTTATCAAAATATAATCCCTAGAAGACATTCCAAAATTAATTAAATCATAATTTCTCAATTCATAATATCTTGCAGGATCGATTTTTTCTTTATCTATAAAAGTACCATTTGTACTCTCTAGATCTAATATATAAGGTCTATATCAAAATAAAATTTAATTTAAAATATTTTACTTTATAACCCCTTCTGTTTTTCTATATTGAATAACTGCATGTTGCCGACTACAAGAAGGATGTAAGACTAGAATATTACAAATCTAAATTAAATTAATGTATAATTACTCTTTCGTCTTTTCCAACTAAATAAAAACTTTGTTTATCAATTGGAAGGATGTCTATAGATTATATGATTAATATAGATTAATTATTCTTCTTTTAAAATTAAAAAATAGAAATAATGAATTATATCTATATTTTAAGATCACCCTGTTCATCAGACTCCTTAAATGAATACAATCTCCATTCCTCTGTTGGTTCTGCTGAATCCAAAGGCTCAGTGAATTTTAATATAACACCACTAATAAAATTAATTTCTTAAAATCTTAATATATTACTTCAATGTATTAGTCTCTTTCGCCAATATCCCTGTAGCATTAAAATTCGGTTTTTCTTTAATGATAGGAGGCTTTATTTCTTTATTTTTATCATCCAATTTACTTTTATCCTCTCTTCTATTTAAAGTCATTTTGTCTTCTCTTTTATTCCTAACTTTATGTTCATATTTTTCATCTTCTGATGCAGTATAAAACTCATTTTGTTTATATCTTCTACTTTCCAAATCCCTATTTGAATTTCGAGTATTATTCTTTCTTTCATGATGACTATGTCTCTTTTTTTTATATTTATCTCTATTTGATTCTTCATCCTCTCCAGATTCATAACGTTTTCTTTTATTTTTATAGGAGCTTTCAGAAGAGCTACTATTATTATTTAATTTTGTATTTATTCCAGCCTCATGACTTCTCTTCCTTGAATATTTTTTTTTATATGAGCGACTTCTTGATCTTGGTGCTTTATAAGTTTTTAGTCTTTTAGATTTATATTTCATTTTATTGCTAGATTCACTAGAGCTACTGCTAGATTCATTGCTATTTGATGAAGAAAATGAATTTGAACTTCTGCTCCTTTCTATTTAAAATTTTAAACTAATAAAAATTTTATTTGAAAAAATATTTTATTAAAATTTTTATTTTTAATTTATTATTGGAACGTAATATAATTATTTTTAATAATGTATCGTAGGCCATTTATAAACATTTAGTTTATACTTTTTGTTTTATTCTTTATACTTTGACAAATATCATCTTCTTCTTCTCCCTTCTTTTTTTCATCTAATCGTTTCTCCATATTTTTCAAAATTGTATTATAGGTAAATGATAAAAAGAAAATACTTTATTTTACCAAAAAATATTTTTCTACTTTAAGAAGAAATTTTAGTATTTCGATAAAATTTAAGGATAATTTTATAAATATTAAAAACAGTTCTTGTAAAAAATTAATTGATAATTTTTACTTAAGAATAATTATCAAAGAATATATAAAAGATTTTTACTTAGTTATTTAATATCTTTTTATTTTTCGCTATTATTATGAAGAAAAAAAAATTTATTAAACGAATCTTTTAAAAAATAAAATTATTGTATATTTTTCTATTTTCTGATTGAATATAAATGTTTAATTTAAATATCAACATTGTCATTGTCATTGTCATTTAAATTTAATTTATTCTCAAATTCTTTATTAATTTTCTTTATTTCAAGATTTTCATTTTCTTTGAATTCGCCTTTAACTATCTCATCTTCATCTGTATCAAAATTAAATTCCTCTATTTCATCTTTCTTATTTTTCTTTCTTTCCAACTCATCATTTATATATTTTTCTTGAAATTGCTTTAGTTCATCAGAATTATTGCAATTTCGATAGTTATCAAATAATTCTTTATTTACTTTCAAAAATGATTTCCCCCATTTAAAATGACTAAGTAAAAAATCGGTTTCATCGTAAAAGCCTCCAAGAAACAGAGTTGCAGCTACTGCCTCCACACAACTTAATTTATAAGCCTTACCATAATTTACTGGATTGACCGCAGTCATGTACGGAACTAAGTAATTTAATGATTTAGGATTCAATTAAAATATTCGAAATACTTAATTAATTTTTAATATTGGATTAATTTAAATATTTAAATTATTGAGTACGTAATCTGGTTTCGATTTTGTTTAGATTAATATTCAAAGAACTAAATTTTGCCCATGAACAGTCCAAAACACATATTCCTTTTTCTTTTATTATATTGGCATCTTGCTTTGATACAATTTTTTTTCCAGTAGGAGTAAGTAAAATTCCTTGAAATCGACTGTTGATTTTTATTTCCTTTAATAAGCCGAATTTTTTAAGTCTTATACCAGTACACATCTTCGGATCACATTGATCGAAATTCTATAAAAAAATATCGAATATTAATTATTATATAAAAATTTTAATTTTTTTCATTTATCATCTTATACTATTGGAATTAAAATTATTTACCATCATAAATAATTTTATATCAAATTTCTTTGGTTTTTGTTCGTCTGAATTATAATCAGAATCAGATTGATATTTATCATTATCAGATTTGCTTTTACCTGAATTTTCATCAGAATTTGATTCTTCTTGAGAAATATTAATATTTTGCCTGTCTTTGATATTAACAAAAACTTTTTTAGGATCATTATATTCTTCTCTTATTTTATCAAGGCTTGCTAAATTAAAGACATTTTTAGGCTCGTTATATTTTTTATACGTTTCTTCACCATATATTGATGATTTATTAGAGAATTTTTTTTATAATCTTGTTTTGTTCTTTTTATTTCCTTTTTTCATTTTAGATGAAATTTTAATTTTTAAATTTCAAATATTTCAAATTCGAAGTAGAATATTTAATTTGATAAAATTATATTTATATTTTTTGAATACTCAATTAATTTTTACAATCTATGCTTAACCAAAAAATTTATATTTAAATCGAGTTTATTTCGATAACACCATAAATTTTTAAAATTGAATGAAGATACTATTTTATTAAATAATATTTAAATTATTATATCATATTATAAAAAAAAATAAATTTCACTAAAAATGTAAAAAGTTATTTTTATTGAAAGATTAGATAAAATAAATATATAATCAATGAATTAAATAAAACTTTTAAATTAAATTAAAAATTTTTAATACAAAAAATAAATATGAAAAGTTCAAATTCTTTTAATAATAATGAAAAAGGTTTTGATTTGTATTTATTTAAAATTTGAATATTATATAGATCTTCAAATATAATGGATAAAGAGCATTTTAATATTTATGAAGAAATTAAAGATGAAGAAAAAGTTGAATTTCATCTCAAAAACTCTGTTAATAAAGAAATTAATATAATATCAATAGAAAAACTTTATTCAGCAACATTGAAAATAAATTTTGAAAAAAAATCTTCAGATAAATTAACTACTTTTGCTTGGTTAAAAGCTAGTGACATCTCTTCGAAAGACCTAGAAGCTACAAAAACAAATGGACTTGAAATATCAAATAGAATACAGTTCATTGTAGGTTCTTTATTTCCTGAAGAAATTTCGGAAGAAGAAATGAACACGGAAAAGGAGCATTGCTACATCTTATGTAAAATTATTGTTGGAAATTCTTTTTGCAAAGTCTATGATGATAAAGAAGAAATTGATGGATTTATTGGAGAAGAAATGGAAAGTAAATTTTTCATTTATATTTAAAATTTTCATTTTTCATAAAAAACTTGAAAATTTTTTATTGAGAAAATTGAAATTTAAATAAATCTATAAATTCAAACTCAATAGATTTCCCTAAGAATCAATATGATAGTATTATGTTCTGTAATAAGGATTTTTTAAATAATAAATCAAATAAATTTGGATTATCTAAAAGGTATATATATAAAATGCTGGATAAATATAACGCATTACCTTTGATGTTGGTTTCATTTAAAATAATTCCAGAAAACAAAGTAATTATCTAACAAACATTATAAAATAATTCAATCAATTGAAAAAAATAAATATAAAAAATAATGTTGTTGAGATTGATTAATCTATAATTTTTATTTACCTCCCCAAAAATATTTTTAATTTATAATAAAATTTATTTTAATCAATAATATATCTTTAATGAGGTTTGACCAAAAAATATTAAAATTGAAACATCTAACGATTTAATAATATTAGGAAATGTGTGAAGAATGCGGGAATGAAGCAGTTTATTATTGTTATAACTGTTCTTCACATTTCTGTGATAAATGTTATAACTCGATACATGAGCATTTGAAAGAAGCAAATCATAGGAAAAAAAATCATTCATCTAATAAATTCGGATTATGTAGTTGTGAATTTAAATTAGATATTGAATTCTATTGCCAAGAATGCAAAAGATGCCTTTGTTCTCGCTGTAGATATTTTGGGGATCATTCAGATAAATTAGCGAGTTCTCATACAATTCAACCAATAGATGATGCTAAAAAAGATATTGATCCAGAAAAATCCAACGATTCCATTTTTTTCAATCTAAAAAATGAAAAAAAGAAAATAAAGGGACAAATTGATGTTTTAATTTCAACTTCCAAAAAATTAAATATTAATTTTAAAGAAACTATTGACAGAGTAATAACTGATGCTTACAGTCTTGAATTAAAGGAGGCGGATAGTAAAACTTCCGATAAAATAAAAAAATATATTTCTTCTATCAATCAATTAATTGTAAATAGAGATAATTGCAGGTATATTCATAATTATTTTTTGGAAAAGGAAAGTATTGTGAAAGATATCTATAGTTCTGAATTTATATGGATCTGGAATTTAAGGAAAAAATTAGTAAGGAATCTCTTAGAGAATAATCTAAAAGGAATTATCGATAAAAATGAATTCTCGGAACCAAATAAAAATGGTTTCGAAAGTGATACAAAAACAACTGTTAATGTTGTAGAATTTGTAGTGGAAAATAATAAAATTGTTAACGATAATAGAAATAAAGAAATAAAAAATCGATCAGATGATAAAAAGATTAAGTAAATTTATATTTTTATTTGGGTCTTTTATTTAAATTTATAAAAATATGATATAATTAAAAATAGGATTAATAAGATTTTTAAAATACAAAAATCTAAGTTATTTTAAATATAAATTACTAGACTATATGACGGAGCCCAGTCGCAAAATTTTATAGAGAGCACAAAGAGACTTTGTAATAAAATTTATATTCACTTTTATATTTATAACACTAAATTAAATTTGAATTTTATTATTATTTATTTAACAATTTCACAGTGAATGCGAATAAGAACAAGAGAAGTGATTTCAATAGTAAAAAAATAATTTAATAAATATTAGACTCAAATACTTTCGAAAATGAAAAAGATAATAGCCAGCTAAGAATAAATAAATAATGAAAACAAAAATGCAAATACAAATTTTAAAAAGTTAAATAATTTTCTTACTTTAATAAATTTTATATGTTTATCAGTTTTTAAATAATAATTTTTTATATATAACTTATTAAATTAAAACCTCCAAATAAAGAGACCTAATTAGACGCTATTTAAAGCCTAATTATATTTTTAATGTAAATCTATATTTTAATTATGAATTTTAAAGTCTACAGTGTGAATCATAAATGGTATGAAAAAAAGACTTTTAATTAAAAAAAGTAATAAAAAAGAATCATTTTTGTTATATTAGAATGCTTTTTTCTTATAAAGGAGTTGCTAATTTGTAAAAATTAAGGAGAAAATGTTTTATATAATATATTTTACTCAAATTTATTTTTTTATTCTTATATCAAAATAGAATCAACCTATTATTGTCTCCACTTAATATTATATTTTTAATAATTATTATGTTAGGAATTTATAGAATTAAAGTTGATCTTTAGGAAAGAATATAATAATATAATTTTTTGAAATATAGAAATTCTTTAGAAATCAAAATATGTATATAACAAATAAAATAAATATTAAAAAACTGTAAATTTTAATTGATATTTTCATAAGAGATTAAAGATAATCCAATTCAAACCTCATTGAGAGCTATAAATATATACTTTCAAGAGAGTTCGATATTTCTTTATTTTTTAATTTAATTTTTAAAAGAATTTTATTTAAATGTTATTTGAATCAGATAAATTTTCATTTTATTATGATATAGTAATCTTAATGTTCTTAGAAATTCAAAATTATCAATTTTTTATAAATTTAAAAAATATTTCTAAATTTATTTAAAATTAATTATAAATAAAATTTCGACGTTATTTGAAAATATTAAATCTTTATTCTTCCTTCAAAAAAATCAATGTTAATAGTTCAGAATTATACATATATCTTTTTATAAAAAAAGAAAAAAAATTTATAAAAAATAAGAAAATTAATGGGAAATCATCAAAATCTTTCTACAGAGAAAAAAAAAAAATTGATTCAGAATATAAATCAACTCCGAAAAAATTCTGATACCACTACTGGAAAAAACATAAACAGTTTTTTAGAAATAAATACAAAAGAATCATCAAGTTATAGAGGTATCAAAACAATTTATAATGAAAATTCTGAAAAAAATACCATAGAGTTAAATAGTAATAAGGACAAAAGAACAGAAAAAACTACTGATTGTACATCAATCACTACGAATATTTGTGTTGATTATAGTACTTTCAAAATTCCTTTTATATTCCATTGGACAGAACCAGCAGGAGTTGTTTATTTAACTGGATCCTTTAGTAATTGGACGCAATGGTTTATGATGAATAAAATAGGTTATGATAAATTTGATTTGACTCTGGTATTTAACATCTTTTAAATTATATTGCCCAAAGAAGTTTAAGTGCATCAGAATTGATTTATCAATTTTGAAAGGATTGAAGTTCTAAGGGCTAAACATTTTCATGAAAATTTAATTTTTCCTATTTTTTATAAAAAATTATTATATGGCAAATATTTTAAAATTCTAAATTTTTTATTTTATATGTATGTAAATAATTTTTAACAATTATTGATTTGTATAGTAGAATTTTTTTCTGAAAAAATTAAAATACTATTTTATATGGTTTATATTTAATTAATTCATAGGTTATTCATTTATAATATTTTTAAAATTGATTTTAAGTTTTTCAAAATTTAATCATTATTAAGAAGAAAATATTTCTGAAATAATAATATTATTAAAATTTAATTTTTATTTAGGAACTACCAAGAAAAAGATGGGAATATAAATTTATAGTTGATAATAAATGGTCTTTTTCAAAAAAACATCCCACTTGTCGTGATGAAAAAGGAAATGTTAATAATTATATAGATACTACAAATTTTGAAATAACGAAATCTATTTTTGATAGAAATATTGAAAATGTTTATACAAAAGAAAGGAAGACAAGCTTAAGAAACAGTTCATCTTCAGGAAAAAGTAATAAGAGAAGTTATTGATGGAAACTTTTTAAATTGATTAAGTATTCCTATATGTTATTTATTTTCGTAAAATTGGAATATTATTTTGATATCAAATTTTCGGAATATTTATAAATTTTTACCTTTATAATCCTTGAATTTAAATTTAAATATTTTGAATATCGAAATTTTTTTCAATTCAGAAAGCCAAAACGGAAGTTTCTCAAATAAAATTCCACAAAAAGAAGATTTTAATGTTGAATCAGGAAGAATACCAGATCACTATAAAAACCCTTTTAAATTTAAAAATTTTGAATTTTTAAGTGAAATTCATTTTAATGATTTATGTTATCATCAAAAAAATTTCTTTATGAAAAAGAGGGATGTTAGTTATTTTGGTGAAAATATATCATTTTCAAGCTTACCTGTACCTTTACATATTAATTTGTAAGTGATTTTTTCATAAAATTAATCAATTTAAATTTTTTTTATTCTTTCAAATTTTTTAATATTTTCGTAAAAAACATTTAATAGTTTAAGGATACATCCAATTAATCGTAAATTTAATTTTTCTTTGAATAATTAAATTCCAATTTTATTAAAAAATAAATTAGAAATCATCTTTGTACAAAACCTAAAGAAACAAACGAAGATCAGGAAAATAAAAGAGTTATGGCCACTTCAACTTGTCAAAGAGTCAAACAAAAGTTTATTACAATTATTTATTATAAGCCTTGTGCACAATAACAATCACTTTAATTGTATTTCAGTATTTTTATACACATTCGAATTTAGGTTGCTTAATATGAATAATACTGAAAATGTTAGTTAGAAATAATATTTTTTGGTTTTGAGAATACTTTTTTTGAGTATTTAAAAGACAAATCAATTTGTATGTTTTTAAATTGTTTAAATTATTTTTAAATAGAAGATAAAATTTTATGAAATAAATTAAATTTTATTAATTAAAAATTCTTTTATTAAAGATAATTTTTAACTCTAAAAGTTAGTTATAAGCACTTTCTAATTAAATTTATTTAAATATTGTTGTTCTGGATATAGATAGTTAATTAAATTTAAATAAATATTTATTAAATATATTTAATTTTATTTTAACAGATTTTTAATAAATAAATATTATTTAATAAAATAATTTATTTTCAACAATTTAAACATTCTTTGAAAATATTTATTGAACTTTATTCAAAAAATCAATTAAACAATTACTTTATATCATTTAACAATTTATATTTTTAATTTATTAGTTTTTAATCAGGCTTTGATATTATTATTTGGTTTTATTTTAAAATAGATTAATAATTCTTTCATTTATGAAATTAGTTTCAACATAAATTATTTATCATCTCTTTCATTATTGGTAAAATAAGTTATTTTTGAAACAGATTCATTTGCACAAGAACTATTTGAAGTTGTATTAGTAAAAGTAAAATTATTCGAATCATCATTCGTATCAAAATGTTTTGTTTCAATTCTTTTATTAAAAATAACAGAGAATAATAATAGTGACACAAAGACAATTATTAAACTTAGAATTATAATTAATTGAATAACAGAGTATGTAGTAATCTCAATGTGAATTTGATTCTTTAATTTAAATTTTTTGATTTAAAGAAATTTTTTATTTAAATTGTTTTTTACAATTTCTTTGCAATTTGAATTCAGATACGGAATATTTAAAACAAAGTTTTTGTATTCATTTGGCTTGATTAATATATTATTCCAAATAATAGTACTAAATTCTGAAAAATTATATGTTTCTGATTTTGAGTTTTTTATCTTTACATGTTAATATTTAGAGATATAATGTAATTTAAAAATTGTAAATATAGAATACAAATAAGAATTTCTCTGGATATGCAAGTAGAGAATTTTTATCCAATTCATATTCTAAAGTTATGCTTAACAATACATTGCTAATATAATCTAAAGATTTATTATTATCATAAATATAAACCAAAACATTTTCAAATTCTTTATTATTAAAAGGTTTTTCTCTTTTTCTAATGATATTCTCAGCTAGGTATTCAAATTCGATTTCAATTAGATTATTATCTATATGATATTTATCAAATCCAGATTTATAATTAATAATTAATATAAATACTTTCAAAACTTTTCTCTTGAAAATTTATGATTACACATATATAAGAGTGATCATAGATTGAAGTGTCTTCAAAACAATTTTTTACTAAAACTGCTTTTTCTAAAACAATATCACTAATTAATAATAAGTGTTATAAAAGCAAAAATGTATATTCAATACATTTAAAAGGTATTGAAAAAATCTCATTATTGATTTTCAAATAAATAAATTACATACATAAATAAAAAGTTTACTATGAAGAAACTTTTAAATTATTTATTCCATCACTTGTTCCTCCTAGAGAAATTTTTCTGATGACTTTTTCATGAGTCCCTTTATTAAATTGAAAATATAATTTTTCTTTAATATATCCTTTGGCTTGGGTATTAAATAAATTTATAGAAGTTTTAATGGATTTTAGATTGAAATTTTTTTTTATTTCTTTATATTCATTTTTTTTTGAATCTTGAGTTACTATGAATTTCGGATCATCATCAAAATTTAAATTAGATTTGAAGTTGTTATAATTATAGTTATTTTTTTGAAAATTATCAGTGAAATTTAAACTTTGACTTTCATTAATACCATCTAAAGTTTTATTTAATTGATTCTATACCATTCAAATTTTGACTATTCATTTTATAGTCTTTATTAGTGTTTCCAATATAAGAATCGAAATCATCCATAAGATTTTTTTCATTTAATTTTTGGTGATTTAAATTTGAATTTTCAAACAATTGCTTCTTTTTATGTAAATTAGAGCAATATTTGAAAATTAAAAATAATGAATAAATTATAAGCATTTTGCAAAAAGACTTCATTTATTTTAAAACAAGAAATATACTTTTTATAAATTATATTAAATTAAATTCCATAATCTTGAAATTTCTCGGATAAAATTATTGATTTTTATTTAATATCATGGAGAACCTAACTAACTCTTTTTATTCTCTATATATTTGCTTGGGGATTGGGGATTGGGGATTGGGGATTGGGGATTGGGGATTGGGCCGAATCCCCAATCCCCAATCCCCAATCCCCAATCCCCAATCCCCAATTCCCAAATCTTACTCAT
>Ga0194116_10004232_pt1 | contig 16617 bp, 2 predicted proteins | sample TA2MahsurfametaG_4_FD_148617 | JGI IMG/M metagenome (GOLD analysis project Ga0194116, IMG submission 148617) | Freshwater microbial communities from Lake Tanganyika, Tanzania - TA2015008 Mahale S9 surface | ecosystem: Environmental > Aquatic > Freshwater > Lake | place: Tanzania: Lake Tanganyika...
CAATCCCCAATCCCCAATCCCCATTTTCATAAATAATTAGAAAAATTTTATTTAATTTAACCTAATTAAAATTTGATTTTATAAGATTTTAAATTTATAAATTTTTTTAATGGATGCTTTAAAAATTATACTTATCATTTTAGAAATATTTGATTTTCTTAAAAAAAATATTTATGATTCATTAAAATATTCATTAATTTTTTATAAATAATTAAAGAAAAATTGTAATTGTTAGTTATAAACTTTATTATTGGAAAGATTAAAAATAATTCCAATAAATTCAAGGATTGGAAATATAAAAATAAATTTGGTTTAAAATATCTTTAAAAAATGAGAAAAATTATGATTTATTTAAAACTTATCACAAAATTTAATAAAATATAAAAAATATAAATAATTAAAAATAATTAATAATTTAAAAAAAATGTCAAGTAATAATTCAACTTTGATATTATTTAACATTACATTCAAAACAAAAGAAATCGATAATTATCATCTTTATATCCAGACAAATAACAAACAATATTTTAATACTTTTGTTGATAACTTAAAATATACCAAATTATCCTATAATAAAAATATTGATATAAATCAAGAAAACTCTGATTACACATCAAGGACTTTTTACACATTTTTTGATGATTTTAATTCGCATAACGATAATATGAAAATAATAATAAAAACTGATTTTGAGAAATCCTACGAAACTAAATTGCTAAAAGTTAAAAAAAATAATATAAATTATCATTATAATATAAAATTCAATTGTTTGGATAAGAATGAAGTATACAGATATCCTCCTCAAATTAAACGATTTTCAGATCTATATGAATACAACCAAATTATAAGTTCTTGTTTATGCTCAGATGATGATTATTTAAAAACTAGAGTACCAGAATTTATAACAAAAGAATCTTATTTTCATTTAATAAACAATACCAATATCTCAGATAATACAGAAGATAAAATATTTCTATGCTATTACATGAGAAAATATTTAAATCCTGATGAAGCAGATTATTTTTTTAATCGTATGGATGATTTGAAATTGATTTTGACAGATATACCATTAAACTTGAAAAATCTTGAAATGGTGAATTTTATTGAAGAATTAATAAATGACCTAATTGGTAACGAAATTCCTAAAGAAAATGAAAATAAACTATTTTTTGTATTGTATTTTTTAATTTATAACGAAAAATATGAGGTCATTAAGAAAATTAATTTAGAAAATAGAAGATATGTTTTTGAAACATTTAAACAATTAATAAAACATAAAATAAGCCTTAAAATTGACTTTAGAAAATTTGAAAAATTAATTAAAAATGTAAATCCGAATTTGAATAAAAATGTTTTTCATCTATTTTACTCTCTGATTGAAAAAGATCAGGATTTAATTAATTGTCTTGATAAAAGTTGGAAAGTTTTTCCTGAAAAAATTTTGCATTCTTTGTCGAATGCTAGAGGAAAAATCAATGCATTAGAAATATTAAATTATTTATCAAATAAAAATTTAGAGACAGCAAAATTAACATTTATTTTTTTAGAAGAAAACTTATCAAAATATAAAAAAAACATTCAAGATAAGATTTCAATCTATAATAATTCAGATATAAACGATCCTGATTATCAAGCAGCTTCTATTTCTTTTTTTAAGATTTTTGAATTAAATTATTTAGATGTTTTAACAATTTTTATAAAAGAGGCAAATGATTCTGAATTTCTTAGTTTTTTATTGAATAAAGCAAATAATTACAGTGAGTCGGATTTGTCTTTAAAAGAGCATATAAAAAAAGATATATATTTAAGAGTTGACAGATTGATTTCACAAAAATTAAATAATTCAAAAAATTGTCCAGAAATATTAGAAAACCTAATGGAATTCCAAAAATATTTTCCTCTAAATATAAAAAAAAACTTTTATGATTTTGGCAAATATCCTCAAAGGGAAAACTCAATAGATGAATTTTTTATAAAAATGACGATTATTAGTAATGATGAACAATTAGGATTATATAAAAAAATTAATTTTGAGGAATATTTAAATTATCAAAATTTAAATAAATTAAAAGAATATGAAGTTGAAAATTTGAACTTTAGATGCTTTTTTAATATTTACGATAAAGAAAGAATAAAAAAAATGTTGTTTAATATGAATCATTATCAAATAAAAATAAGATTTTTATTTAAAAAAATTCTTAAAGCCGAGTTGATAGATCTACATCAAAATAGTGAAATTCTCATTGAATTTTTAAATAATTTTTCCAGTTTATTTATTGAAGAAGAATTTAAAAATATAAATTTCGAAGATATATTCTATGATTTTTTGGAAGATCAACTAAAATCAATGAACCTTGAAATTATGATAAGCTTCTATTTAGAGAATTTAATAATAGAAAATATCGAAAATAATTTAATCCAGAATTTTATTTTATATTTTGTTCGAAAAATTGAAGAATTAAGTATAGATAAGTATTACGAATTATTAAATATAACTTTTTATCTAGCCCCGAAAAGCAAACAAAATACAATCAATTTTATTATAAAAATTTTGGAGATAAGTAAAAAGTTTTTGCCTAATGATATGAGTATATTTTTCAAAAATGAAATTGATATTAAAATATTGTTATTTAATCTCATATTCAATTTCATCAAGGAACTAGATTCATCTGCAAATATCGAAAATTCATTAAATTTTGAAGATAATAAAATTTTACAAAGAAATAATAATAGCTTATTTATAGAATCAAATAATGATCAAATCCAAAATTCTCAAATAGAACAAAATATTTTTATTGATCAATTAAATAAATTTTTCCCTCAAGACATTAAAATTTTTAAAAAATTTTGTGAATCTCTAGTTGTTCTAAACAATAATTTTTTCAATGATTTATTAAAGGTCAAAGATTATTCAAATTTTAACTCTTTTAAAGATCAGGAAAAAATAATTAAAGCTTCGCTAATGGGAATTATAAAAGCAGATTATAAAACTTATTTTCAAAATTTAGAGAAAAAATTAGATGAAGCTTCTAAAGATATATATCTATTAAACAATGTTTACAAATTTACAGAATTTTATTTTAAAAATTTAGGAGACAAAAATGATCAATTAGATCATTTCAGCATAAAATATTCAGAAGTAAAAGATAAAGAATACAATGAATTGAAAAAAATTCTCGATGAATCGAAAGAATTAGTTGATTTATATTATGAATATTGTCAAGTGGACAATGAACAATTTAAAAAAATTTTTGAATTTATTCAAAAACAAAATAAAAATAAAATAAATTATTCAGATAAGATAGAATACTTAAAAAAAGCCAGAATAAAAGTTGATGAAATGAAAAATTGCCTTTTATCTGAACAAAAGAATTTTTTAATGAGAGAAATAGTTGATAATTTCTTACCGCTTTTAGATAAAAAAATTGACGAAAATTTAAAAGATTTTAAGGAATTTTATAAAATAGAAAATGATGATAACGATGTAGCAATTTTAAATGCTTTGAATATTTACTCAAATTCATTACAAGCCATAAAATCATCAAGTTCTATGAAAAAATTTATTGAATTATATAAAATAGAAAAATCAGATTTTTTTGTGGATTTAGAAAAAACTTTTAGCAATTTAACTCAAATTGAAGGTTTATATGTTGGAGATTATATAGATTCCTTTCGAAATAATAATTTAGATAAATTTTTAAAAGATGAAGAATTATTAAGATTAATTGATATTCTCAATGAATCTAAGGAATCTTATGATTTTCTAACTGACAAAGAAGAAGATGAAGTGAGAACTTTAATAGAATTTGTGGATGAACTTGGTGACACATTTATAAAACCTGACACAATAAAGAGCTGTATAAAAATGATGGTTTTTCTTAAAAATTTAAAAGAAAATATAAATAAAAAATTATGCGATAAAGAAATATTAAATTTTTTATATGATATACTCTACGATAAAAAAATAAAAAAAAGATTAAAAAATATTGCTGCTTATTTAGATGATGTTGGAAAAAAAATCAATGAAATAAAACAACTTTATAATAAAATCGCAAATCGAGAAGAATATTCAAAGATTAAGATAAAAGAAATGTTTATAAATTCGCAATTCACAATTTCTCAACAAAAGAATCTAAATAATTTTGGAATTGTTTCTTACTCATGTATAGGAACATATGGAAATAACAAAAAAACCAATTTAGAGGAAATGAGAGAATTAAAAGATAGATCATTATTACTTTCTAAAAAGAAAAATATAGAAGATATAAAAAATAATACTACTTATAGTATAAACTCTTCATTATGCGGTTTTAGTGATTTACATTCTAAAATTTTAAAAAATGAAAGTATCAAAATAGATAACATTAATATTGAATTTGATGAAACTAAGTTTGAAAATGAAGAAAATGATTATATTCTAATATGTAAAAATTTTTCTGAAATAGTCAATAACATAATGATTATATATGAAAATCTTAATTATTTATATGAAAACGGATATCATGAAAATTACACTATTTTATTCAATATTAAAATGGGGCAATTAAATATAAATATTAATAATAAAAATTTCACTTTAGAAGATGCTTTGAACTACTTCGCAGATTGCTTTTATGAAATTGAAAATTCTTATAAAAAATTATACACAAAATATCCATTAATGACGTTTTTCCATGGAAGACAAATTATTACTTTATATGAATCTTTTCTGCTTTTAAATCCTTTAGAAATTAGGGAAAATAAGAGTCCAGATGAAAAAGAAAAAATTAATGAAGGCTTATATCTACTTAATTATTTATTTGAGAAGGAAATTGATAAATTTCTTATTCAAGAAAAATGGATTTCACCAGATTTCAAAAATGAAAAAACATATTTATTTATGGATGTTTTAATTTATGTTGCAAATTTCATAGATCTATTAGAAATAGAATTTAAGTTTTTAAATTCAGAAAAAGAAGGAGATATAAAATATTCACCTGGATTGTATTCCATATATTTAGATAAAGGTGAATTTGAAAAAGAAATTATAAAAATTAATCAAAATTTTTCATCGAAAAATTACCCTAATTATAAAAATATTTTAAATTGTGATCATAAAATTTCTTTAATAATGATTAAATCTTTTTTATATAGGGCGTTTTATTATGAATCAAATGAACCTTTTATTCTAGTAAATTCGGATAGTTTAAGTAATGATATTCAATTAGAAATTCATAGATTTATAAAGAATATGCTTCAAGAATTTTCAATCGAACAAAATAAACAAATAAAATCAAGACTAATAATTACCTATTCAAGCCCCGTATTAGAATTTGTTAATAAGATTAAAAAACTTCCTGGAATTAAAAATCTTGATCCAGCAAATTTGGAAAAGAATATTAATATTGAGTTTTTAGAAAATAATACTATATGTGTTGTCAAATCTGATGCAAGTGGAATTGGAAAATCTTTCCATATAAGATCTTTCGCTAAAAAACAAAGATTGGATTATAATTACTTCCCTATATCTGGGGTAATTGAAAAATTTCATCTTATACACCGACTCAAGAATTTAAAACTTTATAATAATTCCCTATTACATGTAGATTTAAATGAATGTGATAACGAATATATAATTAGAGAATTTTTATTCGAGCTCTCGGTTACAAAATGCTTTTTACATAATGAATATGTCTATAATTTAAATCATGAAATAAAAATTTATATAGAAATTCCTTTTGGATTTATTGACTATACATCAAAATATCCACTACTTAAGAATTGTAGAACTATCTTTATTGAAAAAAATAAAAAAGCTGAAATTGATATTAATGAAAATTTCATAAATATTCAAATTGTAGCGAATTATTTGCTAAATTTAAAAAATGGTAAGATTGTTAATAATAATATATATTTGGGATGCTTATGTGAAAACAATAATCACTCAGATATTTGCCAGTATAAAAGATCAGTTCCTTTAGTTGAATTAAAAAAAGATTTAATACATGAGTTATTAAATGAATATTTTGATTTCCAAGAGCATTCATATTATCAAATAAATACATTTATTGATTTTCTTGCATTTCAATTTAAAATATTTTCCACAAATTTCTATTTTGGAGTCTCAATTCTAATGAATAATCAATTCGCTAAACTTCAACAATTATTGCCTTCAAGAAAGATTTTGGTAGAAAGCTATATTGATATTACAAAATATTTCACAAAATCTGCATATGATAATTTATTAAATATACAAGAGAATACTCATAGATTCATGTTAAATCAAGGAAGAATAAATGATAACGAAATTTTTCAAAATTTCATAAATGAAGAAATTATCTCTTTTGATGAGATTGAATTTGTAATGATATTTTTCAATAATGATGGACAGGGAATTTCCATAATTGTTAAAGAAGATAATCCAAATTATGACAAATTATATGATCTCTATAATGCTTTTTCTTTGGAAGAAAGAAATCATAATTTAATTGATTACGAAAAATTAACGAATGACGAGTTTTTAGAACAATTGCAAATTGTTCTGGGAAAGCAAAATTTGGTTTTACGCGATCATACAGGAATTCTCAGTTTATATGATACTAAAGGTTATGTATTTACTTCAGATAATTTCCTCAAGATGCAATTAATTTTGTTGAGAATTAATAGTAATATTCCAGTTATTATGATGGGTGAAACAGGTTGTGGAAAGACTTCGCTTATTAAAATTCTTGCTGAATTATTAAATGTTAAATTGTGTATTCTGAACATTCATGCTGGGATAGAAGATAAAAATATTGTAGATTTCATTGATAAGATCATAAATGAGATGAATTATTTCGAAGATGATGATTTCATTGAATATGATATACAATGCGAAAAATTAAGTCAAATAAATATTCAAAAATTAATTAAAAATCAAAATGATAATGTCACAGAAATAGAGGATGAAAATGAAAATGAATCTGATAATGACCTTGAATTAGAAGATGAAAATGAAGAAGAATTTGAAAATGACCTCTATTTAAAGGATGAAAATGAAGATTTAAATGATTACAATAACGAAATTAATTTAAAAAAAATAATAAAAATTAATGTTGAAAATTTGTTTAAAGCTCAATCAGAAAAAAATAAAATTTGGATTTTCCTTGATGAAATTAATACTTGCAATTCTCTTGGCTTGTTATCTGAAATATTATGTAATAGAACATATTTAGGAAAAAAAATTCCAAAAAATATTTGTTTTATTTGTGCTTGCAATCCATATAGGTTGTATAGCAATATAATTAGCTCAGAAATTGGTTTAAATTATTTTAATGAAAATTCATTAGAAAAAATGGAAAATATTTCTCAATCACTAGTGTATAAAGTTAATCCTTTACCATTTTCCCTTTTAAATTATGTATTTGATTTTGGTAGCCTTGTGAAAAGAGATGAATTAAATTATATAGAGAGTATGATACGTAAGAGCTTTTTAGAAGAAAATATTAAGATTAATAACGAATTATACATAATAACTTACATCAAAAATGTAATTTTTTCGTCTCAAGAATTTATAAGAGATAAAAACTCTGAAATTTCTTCTGTGTCTTTAAGAGATGTAAGAAGATTTATAATCTTTTTCCGATGGTTCCGCAAAAGTATTTCAAAAAGAGCAGAATTTACTCCAAATATTTACGAAAATATAAATAAGAATAATGAAGAATTGATTATAATATCCACTTTACTCTCAATATTCTTAATTTATTATTTACGTATTCCAAAAAAAGAAATAAAAAATGATTTTATAGAAATGCTTTGTAATATTATGACTGAATTTGATAAAAGATATCAAGATCCAATAATAATTAAAAATATTCTTCTTAATGAAGAAAAAGATATATTAAGTCGAGTTGATCCTCCATTAGGAATAGCTTGGAATTGTGCTTTACTTGAAAATGTATTCGCTACTTTCCACTGTATAAATAATAAAGTTCCTGTGTATATTTGTGGAAAGCCTGGTTGTTCAAAATCACTTGCAATTCAACTTATATATTCTTCAATGAGAGGAGAAAATAGTAGAGATTCTTATTTCAAAACTCTTCCAAGGCTTTTTATGAATTGTTATCAAGGATCAACTACAAGTAAATCATCTGGAATCATAAATGTCTTTAAAAAAGCAAGAAATTTAATAAATGGAAATTCAGAAACATCAGATAACAAATCTCAAGTACTGCAGGAAAAAGTAATTTCATTAGTATTTTTTGATGAGATGGGTCTAGCTGAAAATTCTAAAAATAACCCCCTTAAAGTCTTACATTCAGAATTAGAACCAGATAATGAGCATGATAAAGTTGCATTTGTTGGGATATCAAATTGGAAACTAGATGCTTCTAAAACAAATAGAGGAATCTTTGTTTGTAGACCAGATTTGGATGAAGAAGATTTAATTATAACTGTCAATACAATAGCAGAGTCGTACAAAAAATATTATTTAAAAAAAGAAACATTACAAATTGCTAAAATTGATGAAAATGAATTTTTCATTAATAGCTGTAATGATAATCTCCTAAACAAAGAATTATTATTATCTAATAGCAATCAAATTGAAGAGAATAGTCTAAATGACATATCAAAATTCTCTAAAATTTTTGAATCATTAGCAAGAACATATTTTAATTATAAAAATGATATAAAATTTAATAAAAATAATCTGGATGGTTTTCATGGTACAAGAGACTTTTATTTCATGATTAAAAATATTGCAAAATCAATTATTAATGCGAATCATATTCTTGAAGATAATGAAAAGGAATTAAATGAAATTATCGAAGATAGTATAAGGAGAAATTTTTCTGGATTCAAGGATTCTTTAAAAAAATTTAAAAATCATTTAAAAAACTATTATAAACCAGCTAAAAATTTGGAAATTGATCAAACAAAAGCAATACAAACAATAAAATCAAATTTAGATGATATCGATTGTAGATATCTTATGATTATAGGTGAATCACAATTATCAATCAATTTTATGGAATTGTTAATATCAAATTTAAAATTAAATAACAATCATAAGATTGTTCAAAACAAAAGTGTTTTTTCACATATTAATTTAGAGAATATAGATAATAGATTTGCTTTCATATTAGGATCACAATTCATAAATGATATAGAATCAAATGAAAAAAATTTCAACGAATATAATGAAGAATACAGTTTCAAAATCTTAAATAAAATCCAAGTTTATATGGAGCAAGGAAAAATTTTGATATTAAGTGGACTTAGTTCAATCTATTCTTCTCTTTACGACTTATTTAACCAGAACTTTTCTATAGTAGGAGGTAAAAAATATGCTCGTATTGCCTTAGGAACTTCTAATAATCCAATGGTTTATGTTCATGATGACTTTAAATGCATAATAATTCTAAATGAGGAAGAAGTTGAAAAACAAGATCCTCCTTTCCTAAATCGATTTGAAAAAACTATAATAAATTTCGAATCTCTATTGGATAAAAATTATTATCAAGAAGGAGGAAGAATTTATGAGAAATTAAGAAGTTATTTTGATTTGAACCTTAAAAACAAATATGAAATTCAATTGGATGTATTCAAAAATTTAATTAACTTTAATCAAAATGAAATATTTGGCCTTGTATATAATAGTGCTGAATTAATAAAGGAAGATGATCCAAAAATTTTTGAAGAAAAGATTTTAGCTAAAATTGTTCCAACTTTCTCTCAAGATATAATTTCTCTAATTAATAAAAATTTAAATTCTCAAGCAAATGAATTATATAAAATAAATTCTATTTATGTGAAAAATTTACATAATAATTTAGAAGAGTATGTTCTTAAAAAGTTAATAAATATTGAAAAAAATTCTGAAAATACAAAAAGGGTCAATTTTGTATACACTTATACAAGCATTTTTGATGAAATTTTATTAAAAGATGATTTAATAAAGGCTGAAGTTCATGCATTTACATCATTCAAATGTGAAAATGATTTAGAAAAAGCATTTTCGATTTTTATGAAAAAAGAAAAAAATACATTCATTTTGAAATTTACGATAGAAGATTTAAATATGTTGAATTATTCAAAATTTTTATGTGAAAAAACACTAACTAATTTTAAACTTGATTCGTTGAAATTATTTACTTTTATTATTTATACTAAAAGAATTTTCATAGAAGATTATAATTTAGACAATTTAAAAAAGAAAGATCTATCAAATTTATGTGATAATAAAAATTGCATCTCTTTCCTATATGAAGCAGATCAAATTTTTATTGATAATCTAAATCCTAATCCTGAATTCGAAATTACTGAAGAAGAATATTTTAATATAGATAAAGAAATTTTACCTTATAATAAGCAAAGAAGCACAATTTATCTTGATAATCAAGACATTAAAAAGAATAAATTCAAAGAATATGATTTTAATATTAATTATATTCAAAAACAGAAATCTTTAATTTTTAAAGAAAATGAAAATTTGGAAAAAAATTTATTTGGCTATGAAGATAATAAGAAATATTTAAACATTTTACATATAAAAAATCAAACTCTAGAAGAAATATTGAACAATAATAAAATATTTAATCAGGAAAAATTAATTTGCTCTTCTCTATATAATTCATACATGAAGATATATTTTGATTCTGAGAACTACGAAGAAAATCAGAAGGAAGATTATATTGAACAAATAATTGATCTTATAGTTAATAATAAAAATTTAAGAGATAAAATTATTTCAAAAAGTATTGAATCATTACCATTGAAAGATAAATGGTTTGATCTAATAATGAATAAAAGAAAATTGTTTGAAGAAAAGATTGATTTACTGAGCATTGTTCAAGTTTATTTAGCAGATCAGTTTCAATATTGCCTAGATAATGTGATAATATGTATAGAAAAGAATGATTTATTAGAATGTTTATTATTCTATAAAAATGAAAAATTGGTTTTTGACTATTTATGCAATAAAACAATAAAGGAGATCGAAAAACTTAATTTAAAATCTATAGAAGTTAAAGATAAAATTAGGGGTAATGTTATTAAGAGGATATTTGGGTTTAAATTGCCAAATTCTAATAATTTTTTTAAAATGTTAATGCCTAGTTTAGAAAAAAATATAATATCATTAAATCAAATAGAAGAAGAAATGAGGAATTTTTATTTTGAAGATGATATTTTTTCTGAAAATTTATATTCAGAGTTAATTGAAATAAAAGATAATTTAAACGAAAATTTTCAATCATTGATTAAAACTAATCATCAATTTGATTATTTATTGGATATAAAAGATGGAAAAGTGGATAGTGATCTTCTAAAAAGTCTTTTAGACGACTTTTTATTATATTATACATTAAATAACATAGCAGCAGATAAAGAAAATATTTTTAGAGTACAAAAAGAATTGAATAACCTAAACATTTTCGATAAAGATATAATCTCTCTTCTTAAATTTATTATTAAAGCAGAATTTAATAAAACTGATTTTTCCATACAAAATTTTTTTAAATGTTTTTCATTCATAATGGGAAATACAATTTTCATTCAAAATTTCTTAGGAATCTCCTTAAATTTGAAAAAGTTTTTCCCAGATTATTTGGAAGAATTGAATAAAATAATATATTATATAAAATTCCCATTTGATAAGGAAAGAAAAAATATTGAAGCTGTAAATCAAGGGCAATATCGACTCTCTTGCTCAATTATAAATTTTATATTTTTAATGATAGGAAATTTAGATATATTGAATGATCAACAAACATATGATTTTTTAAACGAAATAAAATCAATAAAAGATAAATTAATTGAAATAGATTTTAGTTTGAAACTCAATAATAAATCCATTAAAATAATAGCCATCATAGATGAATTAAATAATTTTCTAATACAAGAGGAAAAAAATTATCTTTCTGAATTTTATAAAAAATATGTAGAAATCTCGGGTGAAGATATAAAATTCTCAAGAGATCCCAATATTAAATCTTTAATAGATAATTTTAGCAAAACTTATAATTTCATTCATGAAAAATTAAAAATATTAACTGAAAAAAATGCTTTGAATAATAAAGAAATTGAGAAAAAGTTATACAAATTTCTAATTGAATATCTAATTTTAAAATTTCAATCTTATGAAAACAAAGAATATCGTGAATATATTGTAAATTTAATAATTTCTGATAAAAACCTCTTTGCAAATTCAAAAAATTTTATCCAAAACTATTTTTATTATAATTATGATGATGAATATGATTTACAACCTTTTTATAATCAGGAATCAAATGCTGGAGAAATAAATAATTTCGGCAAATTTGCATCATTAAAAAATGGCTTCTTAGAAAAAATTCAAAATTCAATCTCAAAAGTAAATTTGGACCCAGAAGAAATTTATATAATGAATTCAATTATTTTGATATTTGAAGTTTATATTCAAAAATATTTTAAAACAATAGAATCCCCAGAAAATATGGAAAAGTTTGAAAATGATATATTAGAAGGTTCTTCATTCGATTATTTTAAAAAGGCATTAGAAATATGGGATCATTTATCGAATTATGATCAAGGACAAAATTTAAATAGAATTGGATTTGATGAAGATGATATCTTATATCCTTTTATTCTAAAATTATATGCAATATCTTATATTAGAATTTATTTAGATATATACGTCAAATTGAATATTTTTAAACATCAAGATCTCGATTTTACTAATATTAATAAAATTTTAAACACAAAGACCAAAAAGTCTTTAGTTTTAAAGATGTATATTTTAAAGATCCTAAAAGAAAAATATTTAAAATCTTGGAAAGGTTTAAATGAATTCGAATATAATAAACATCAAATGAATTGGAAATATAATACTGAAGAATTAATCATTCATGAAAATGAAAAAAATCAGGCAAATACTTTTTTTATCAATTTATTAAAACAAGATGAATATAAAGATATAGAATCTATTTTGATAACAACAATTGGGCAGCAGTATAAAAACGATATTACAAATTTAATTGAAAAAATTAAAGATGAAAATTTTCAACTACTTTTAGATGCAATTTTAAACAATATCTTTGTTAATATCATGTATGAGAAAAATAGCAGTTTGGAAAATTCTGGTTATAAAGCATTTTGTGAATTCGCTTCTACAAATTTCATAAAATTAAATATATCTCGAAAAAATTTAATTGCAAAAGCATTTGGGAATGTCGAAAATTTTTTCCCTGATTTATTTAAAATAATTAATCAACCAGTAGAAATTTTTGAAATATACTTCGTATTATTCAAATGTTTTCTACTTCTTTTGAATTCCCCTGAAAATACTTTGTATGATTTTATTTCAAGTATTGAAAATAATAATTTCAACTTAGAATTTAAAAATCGATTTTTACTTGGAAAATATAATGAAGAGATAAATAAACTTTTCATATCTTACAAAGAAATAAAAAAAGTAAATGATCTAGTGGATGAAAATAATCCTTATTGCATAGGATGTTATCTATGTGAATGTAAAACCCACTATTTTGTAGAGCGTTGTGGCAGCCCAGTTCAATCTTGGATTTGCTATTCATGCAACTCTCCTATAGGAGCAAATAATAATCAATTTCATACATTAGCCCCAAATAATATTAGAATTTTCAAAAATGAAAAACATAGAAATACTGTGATTAAAAATTTTGGAGCTCAGGATGGTGCTTATCCTTATATGTATACTGATGATTTGAAAAATATTATTAATGAAAAAATAGAAAAATCAAATCCAGATTTTTCTCAAATAACAAAAGAAATGCTTTTACAAAGAGATTTAACATTACCTGATATAGAACCAATTACATTTAGAATATTGAATTTAATGGAAAATTTATTCTTATATTTAAGTTATAAATTGATGGGATTCCTAAATGAAGAAAACTATAATAATTATAAAATAAATGGCTTTGGATGCCTTGAAAATATTGAAAATAATCTTATTTTATTATCACAATTGCTAGAAAAATATAACATCAAAAATACTGCTTTATTTTTAAATTATGTTTTTGAAATAATTATTTTTCAACACTTCTATAAGCTTAAAAAGGAAATAAATTTTAAGGAAAAAATCGAAAAAGAAATTGAAATCAATGAAATAATTAAAAAAATTATTTCGGATTCTAATGATCAATCATATTTTGATAAATACAAAATTAATCATTTTAAAATACAAGAACAATTTGTTCAATATAATCCCTTATCATTAACAATTTTACTTGATGATGAAAGAAATTATAATCTATTGAATGATGAGGAAAGAAAATTCCCAGATTTTAAATACTTCAAATTATACAAAGATCTTGACAGAAAGTTCTTTTTAACAAAATTAGAAGAAACCCCAAATTATGAAATTGAGTATCCTGTAATATATAATTTTATCACAAAAGAAAATAGTTTGGAGAAACTTAATAATATTAACAAATTAAATCCTTTTGTAAATGAAATGATAAATCAATTATCCTATAATATATCTAGAAATGAAGCGAAATTACCTGAAAATACTATAATTTCTCGTATTGAAAAAATAACCGAATTCGAAAATGATAGAAATGAGTTAATAAAAAAATTTGAAAATTTCAGAGATGGATGGAAAGATATTTTTGAAAATGCAGTCCAATTTGGTTGTAAAAATAGAATGCAACCTTTAACAGATATAACAAAAAATCATCCAATCGCTAATGTTTTGAATGATGATGGAGAATATTATTTTGGGATGTATATTGCAGCAGGTTATCAATATTTATGCGATATTCAAAATGAGTTTTTATTTGGAATAGAAAATGCGATTCAAAAAAATGTGAAACTATTTTATTTAAAAAATAATTTCAAAAATAAGATAATAGTACAAAAAGCCAAGCCTTTCCAAGTAATTAAGACCAATAAACAAAGTTTCGGAAAATATCAAAATTTTGATAATTTAATAATTCAAAATTGTTTCCTCAATTACTTAAACCATCAAAGTATAGAATTTAATTTCGAATCTATAGAAAAAATTCTATCCAGTATATTGATACAAGGGAAGAAATTTTTCAGTGATGATCAAATTTTTATTGTATATGCATATGAGTATTTCCGAAAAAATAATTCAGCTATAATAACTAATTTAAGTAATAGAATTCCTCAAATAAAAATTAATAACGATGAAAAATGCGAAATAAATAACTTTATTGATCCTACAATTAAATTTTCGAAAAATGGTGAGAAAACACAAGCAATATTAACAAAAATGATTTTCTTTTTACAAAGCACTGATATGGAGCCTGATACTCCTTTATTTAAAGCTGCTGAAAGAATGAAAAAATATATTGTATTTGATAGAAATATTAATGATTTTCTGAATAAAAATTTTAAATTCACTATTGAAAAATTAGTAGATATTTATAATTATGTTGAAAATATTTGTTATGAAGAAATAAAACGAAATGTTTCAAATGATTATAAAAGGATTTTATCTGACAAGAAGAGAGAAAAAATTAATCTGTTTTATTTAGAACATCCACAAACAATAATAACCAAGAATCGTTTAGCAACAGCTGTTAGAAGATTTGTTTCAAGATTTTTAACAAAAGAAGATGATTTGGATAAAGGAAAAGAATTATTAGAATTTTTATTTGCAAAAGAAGAATTTTGGGAAAAAGAGATTTTTAATAACGAAAAATTTGATCAAGAAGGAGTATTTTTATCAAATTCAATAAGATCTAATGGTAAATTTAAATTTTATCAAACTAACTTAATAGAAATTAATAATGAAGAAAATGAAATCAAAATATCTGAAGCTGTGGATTTATACGAATTTTTAGGTGGTGATAGAGAAAATATTGTTAATGTTAAAAAACATATAAATATTCCAAATGATGGAGAAGATAAAGAAAAGATTATGCCAAATTCATCTGTAAAAAATGAATTAAATGAAGAAGCGAAACAAAAAAAGAAGGAAATTATGATTAAAAATGCCAAAAAGAATTTCAAATATAAAAATTAAATAGATTAAAAGAAGTAAATTACCTTAAAAACTTAATAATTTATTAAAAGTTTATATAATCAACTAAGAATTAAAGATTTTAACAATTTATTTCAAAAATAATTTATTAAAAAAGCAGAAATATTTTTTTAAAATTTTAAGTTTTAATATATTTTTTTAATTTGATGAATATATCACATGAAATTTCTATATTATAAAATTACTTTATTCAATCAAAATATTTTGTTCTTTGATTTATTCAAATTTAGAGCGTTCTTTCTCTATCTTTTTAGGAAAAAATTTATAAAATTTATGTATATATATTAATAAGTTGCCTTTAAGAGCATTTCTAGATTGATTGATAAAATAAAAATGTAAATAAAAAATGTATTTGTAGCTTCATTTTTATTATGTAGACATATTTTGGACTTAGACTTATTATTTTTATTTTTTGTTTTATTGCATATTTTTATTAATTCAAAATATTTCATTATTAATATTAAATTAATTATTATATAGTTTATATAATATTAATTAATAATTGTTAATAACATGATTTTGATTCTAAATCAATTAAAAATTTATTCTTATATGGTAATTGATATCTTTTGATAAATTTACAATTTAACTATGTTTATTAAAATGATAATTATAATCCCTAATTA
>Ga0194116_10004235_pt1 | contig 16593 bp, 2 predicted proteins | sample TA2MahsurfametaG_4_FD_148617 | JGI IMG/M metagenome (GOLD analysis project Ga0194116, IMG submission 148617) | Freshwater microbial communities from Lake Tanganyika, Tanzania - TA2015008 Mahale S9 surface | ecosystem: Environmental > Aquatic > Freshwater > Lake | place: Tanzania: Lake Tanganyika...
CAATGATATGAAGAAGTTACCGTTAAAAGGGTGTTTATTACAAACGTAAAGGGAACATTCTTAGGAATGTCCGAGTCTGAAGAGGCATCAAAGAGGCGCTGAAACAGCTACCGGAGTGCCATACGACTCAGGAGAGAAAACCTGAAAAAAGCCCATTTAGATTAGAAGCGCAAAAACACCGCTATGTCTGGGGAGACTAGAGAGTTGTGAGGGTCTTCAGAGCCCGATATCCCAGAGATCATGAGACCTGCGAGGCTATAGAACCGAGCTTTCAAGGAAACCAATAGACCCTGTGGGCCGCAGGTACTAAGAACAGGGGTTCACAAAACCAGAAGAGCAGAGGCACCGGAGAGTCTATTAGGCTTGGCAACCAAGGGTCTCAACAGGGTTATTCAGGATGTGGTCCGGTCTAGCGAGATCTTGATTTGGAAGGCCGCAGACGGTGTTGAAGAGCAAATGTATTCCCCGCGATGTCTGAAAAATCCGTTCGAGAAGGGCTAGACTTTGCTGCATAGTAGCTTCGGAGTAGAAGGTCGTGTGCCTCGAACGCGCGTTTAGCGGTTACCTTGCGTATTTTTTCGAGGTTGGCCTTGGAGGTGATACCAAGGGCCTTAAGCGTGGAAAGGAAGGAGAGGGGCTCAGTCCTGTCGACATTGGAGATCGAGCCTCGAACTCCGACGGTGAAATTAAATTGCATTAACTTCCATCCTAGGTTCTCCGAGAGCGAATTAAAGAAGTCCACCACTGGGGCGTATCGTGCTCGTTTCTCAGCGTCTTTCTTTTCTTCCCAGTCCACGGAAGAGTCCATAGCTCTTGTGAACTCCAGAATGGCCACTCTTTTACTCTTCTGATGAACGGCAAAGCCATCCGGGCGAAGATCGAGAAAAGCGGATAAAGAAGTTTGGAGTTCCTGATCGCTCAGCCGCCGAACCTGATTGTCCGTCAAAGTGTGTGTGGAGAATCGCAGTTGGGTGAGGAAGTCAGCATGACTCTCAGTGTCGAGAGCGAGACTCGTGGGGTCCGTTGGGTCTTGAAAATGTCTGACCTTAGTGAGGGCCAGGGTTGCCCTTTGAGCAAAGAAGGTCAAGATCTTGTCTTCCAGTGCCGCGTCGGAAGCGAAGAAACCAAAATGATGAAAAATTTGTCGGACCGTGAGTTCTTTGTGGGAGTCAGCTGAGACAGCTGAGGGGATCACCCATTTGTGCTCATCCCCTTCGTCGCCAGAGAGGCTGAAAAGTTGGAGGAGGATTTCCCGCCATATCATGTGATGGGCAGTAATACGCGGCTTTTCTAAGATCTTACAGCGACTTTGAATGTGCCCCAAGGATTCCCTTTCATTGCAATGAGGGCAGTTAGGAGAATCCTCTTTGCCCCACTGGTGAAGGAGGGCGCGGCATGGAAATTGTAGGCTCACCGATTGAAGGAGGCGTTTCTTAGCTCCGTCTGGAAACGACGAGTCTGCCAAACACGCGCCCAGCAGATCCCGGCTACTGTGTGGGCGTCGCAAGAACGATTCGGTAAACCCCTGTGTTGGAGAGGAGTAGAAGGTGGACATCGCGGCCTGATTTTTGATAAATTTCTTAACCGTGTCATTCATAGAGGCAGAATATAGGTCGTCCTCCGAGTTGGACTCGTCAGGGGCAAACTGGTAGATAATACGGCCGCTGGGGGCGTTCCACAGAAGGGGGACATCTTCATCCCTGGTCGCTGTGGAAGCTATCCGGTCGGCTGCTTCATTATAAGGTTCGCCCCTGTGGGCTCGCACTTTGACAAAGATAGTGGGAAATCCCAAGGTGACACGGTGCTGCAGGAGCTCCAACACCCCGCGGACGATATCTCCATCTTTGGATGAGTGGAGAGTTGGGTATTTACCAGGTCCTACCCAGTCCTCCAATTCTTGAAGATGGTTTGCCGAATCTGTAAGGATGAAGATGGGCGCTGCAATATCGCGTCCGTGTTCCAGTGCTAAATAGCTAGCCCCTGTTTCCACCCGCAGTGAAGTGCGAGATTCCCGGCTTCTACCCACCCTGCAACGGAGCGCCTTTCCGGACCGGACGATGTAGACCCCTGCTCCCATGTGTCCGCCCTCAAGTGACCCATCGGTGGCATATACATGGGAGCCAGATGAGTGGAGGCCCAGAAGACCCATTTCGGTACCTTCCCTGAAGAGTTGGGCCGTTGTCGAGGAATCGAAGAGGGGTGGATCGTGAGCCGCCGTGTTCTGCAACGCACCCGTTAACACTGCGACGCGTTTCGCATCAGGGGTCTGTCCTTTAGACACCCAGCCCTCGAGCGGGGTTGCGTGAGAGGCCAGGGCGTCACGGCCAGACATCCACCACCCTCGCTCCCTGTAGACCTTGCCTTGTCCTGTCGCTATCTTGTGGCCATATTGCTCAAGGAAAGCTTTTCTCTTGGAACCGTGGGGCAGGGGGGGGGTGAGAATAACCCAGTCCTGCCTACGTTGAAGGTGGGGTGCATAGTTCTCTTCAAAATCCTTGTCCGTGAAGTCAGCCAGTGCCATCACCAGGGGGCTGTCCACAGGAGGTTCCGACCTGCGCGTGGGGTCTGGATGCCAGAAGAGGGTGCCCGATCTGGCTGCGGTGTCAAAGAAGGGAGGGGCAGTGACCGCAGTGCCTCCGAGGTAATGCGTGGCGTTGTAGAGGTCTCTGGCCGCACTGAGAACTACCCATGCTATGCAGTGTCTCTTGCCTGTTGCATCAATGTCTCTCTGTAGTTGAGCTTCACGGCTTATGAAGGGGATTAATTCTGTGCCCCGGCGAGGGCCTGCCAGAGTTCGGAGGAGATGCCATCGCGCGCCTTCTATTTGAAAGGGGTGATGAAAATCAGAGGAGGTCGAGATACCTTCCGACGTAGAGATTTGCACACCGTACCATTGAATCACAGATTCGATCGGATCTTTCAAAATGGCCACGTAGCCTCCAGTGGGTGGGGAGGTAAGCACCGCCGCCAGAGAGCGACCTTGTAATTGGCACTCCGGGAGCACTGTCGGGTCTAACATCCGAAGAGGGATGGAGTATCGTTCCCAAGGAGGAAGGAATCGCGGTTGATTGAGTCGGCGGTCCATGACCTCATCCAGGGTATCTCTACATTTTGGGCAGATAAAAGCCTCTCCCGCTTTGGGGGTCAGATCTTCGAGACATTCCTCGTGGTATGTACATTCGCATTGATCGCAAATGATCAGAAATCCCCGACCCGTACTGTGATCGCAAATCTCACAGTGGTCATTACCTATGCCCCCCCGAAATCGAAGGAGAGATCCAAGAGTCAGATCTCCGGCGCCAATCTGTGAGCATACGTATTGACGGATCAATGGGTGGGCGTCCCTGTGATATTGATCAGCCACCAGAGGAAACCCCAACTCTGCTGAAGAGAACCAGTCGGCGTGCCAAGGGGGAGAGATCTCGGGGTCCAGGTCTTGTCCTGGGGTCACCATTGTGAGCATGCGGCGTAGGCAAAAGACCACTTGGCCTAGCGAGAGCGATGTGTCGCCGGTAAGCGTCGCGTCGTCCAGCAGCGAGGGGTCCACCGTCCGCCATAACAACCCAACTTCATTGACCCCCTGGCGACACGCTCGAGGCAGACCCTCCCGTTTCCCCCGCCGAGATCGCACTGGATGCGAGGATGAGGCGCCTGGCTGATGTCCGCCGTTAGAGAGAAAGTGACTTGCTGGGAGTGGGCGTTTGCGCCCGCCCAGAGATCTGTCGGCAGGGATGGGGGAGAGTGGGCGCGCATCAGTGGGACTAGCTGCTCTTTGCCCCCCTATGCCATTCGCACCTTCCTTCACACCTCGGTCGTGGGAGTCCGAGGGCAATCTGGGAATGCTACCAAGTGTCCCAGGGTCTCGCTGTCGTTTGCCTCTCCGTAATGGAGCGGCTGCAGCAGCTGAGTCCTTGTGCCGTCTTAGTTTTCCCTTATCCCTTCTTTCCCTCCCCGAGTCGCAGAGTTCAAAGCCTCCAAAGCCCCAGTCCGCATCCGAGTCCCAGCCTTCGCCTGCGAGCTCCCTGGGGTCCGCGTCGTCGAATGGCCGTAGCGCGCTGAATGGACCTAAGTCTGATCTAGACGAGGGTGGGGAGGACGACCGCGTTTGTATACCATCATCTATTAGATCTTCTTCGGCAGGAGTGAGAAGGAGTGAGCGCACCTCGTTGGGGTTAACTGAGCTTTGTTCGCCATCCTCAGCAGCTCCTTCCTTTTCCGCCAGAACTTGGGGGTCCGAGGGCGACCCAAGAGTGTTGCCGGACGCCCTTTGCTCTCTACTTCGTGTGCTTCTCCGTAATGGAGCTGCGTCGGAGGCTGAGTTTTTGCATCTGCGTGGTTTCGCCTTACGGCTAGCTGTATGCAGCCCACTTGCACCAGAGGAACCTACCTTCGCCCTCAGCGCCTGAGAGTGTGTGGGCGGCCCAAGAGCGTGACGGAGCGCGCTAGAAACCCGCGCTCGCTTGCTGCCTGTCAGGTCTTCAGTAGAGGTTGGGTCCGCGCGTCGGTTCCGTTTCGTCTCAGTCCTTCCATCTACCTCCGCGTAGCCGGGTTCAGGGTAGCTGTAGCCCCAGTCTGCATCCGAGTCCCAGCCTTCTCCGGCTAGCTCCCGAGGGTCGGCGTCGTCGAAGGACCGGAGGGCACTGAAGGGCCCGAGGTCCGATCTGGATGGGGCCGAGGGTGACACCCGTGATAGTGTATCACCGGCAGTAACCTTTGCTTGGGTCGTGGAGGTCGTGGGAGGGTGGGAGGACTCACAGACTTGATGTTCCCTTGCCTGACCTCCACTGCTGGCCCTTGTACCCCCGTCAGCAGGTAACCCCGTCGGTAATTCTTCAGAAGGAGAGCCCGCTTTGGTCGCGGGTGGGCTGGAAGGGGCATATCCTATGAAGACCTTTCCCTGCCTCTTTCTCTTCTTTCTCTCTGGGGCCGGGGAGGGGGATAAGCATGTTTCTGAGCCTCGGTTGTCCCTGTCGTCATCGGAGTCCCACCCTTCGAGGTCCAACTCTCCAGGGAGGGCGTCGTCTAGCGGACGCAGGACACTATATGGCTCCTTGTCCGACCTCGGAGACGCTGTCTTAGTTCTACCCCTCTTAGATCCGTGAAGACAAGATCGAATGGGGGTATTGGATTTAGGTGCCGATCTTGCATTTCTTGGGTCCGCTATGGAACGACAGGAGTGGCACAACTTGGAGACAGAATCCAAAAAGGTGAGCTGGGCCATGCCTGAGCATCCCTTGCAGCGCGTTAGGATGACCGAGTCAACTGCCTGGACCCACCACCCATGACGTCTGGGACAGGGCACGTTGGGCCACCACTCGGCCGGCATCACGATGAAGTCTCTCCCCTTTATCAGTTCGTCACGAAGGGTATTGTGCCGTCCGAGATCCCACATCTCGATGAGCGCTTTGAGCCTAAGGTGATTAGGGGCGTTGATCGTACAGAGGAAACGAGTTTCACGAGGATCCTCAGGAACTGGGCAGTAGAAGATTTTGTCTTCGGCACTGGCACGGACAAGGGTGTCTATCTGCGGGCGTTCCATGCCCAGAGAGAGCCATTCAGCTTCTCCCATGACTGTGGCGGGGTTCTGGCGAAGAAGACGGACCAGTCTCCGATTGATGATCTGTGTGCCCCCTGTCGGTGGCGAATCAGCCCTCTTCCAGCGTAAGCCCGTGCAGTGTGGTCTATGACTGTGAATCGTCGAGATAAACCCGAGTCCCAAGGCATCTCCACTGTTGTATGCCGCCGCCTGATTGGGAACTCTGGGACGTTTGTTTGCCGGCGTCCGTGACTGGGGGGGCTCCAACAAGGTTTCCAGTGTCGTTTTGGCTTGTAGCCAATCGTCGGCCGTCATCGCCTTTTGGATTTCTTGCAGCCAGAAGGGGGGGATGATCCCCGATTGCGAGAGTCGAGAGAAGCGAACTGTTTCTGTGGACCAAGCCTGAACTGCTGCAGACTTATCCGTTGCTTGAACGAGTCGCCGAATAACCCTGCGTATCTCAGCAACATGATCAACAGAGGGGGTTGCCTGGTGAGGTACGAGCCACTTGTCAATGATTTTTGCCGTAGAGAGACCAGCCAGATTTAAGGCCGCCCAATCTTTGGCATCCCGGTGACTGAGCCATGTAGAGGCGAGAGCCAGGTCAGCGGGGCTCACTCCCTTGAGAGAGGGAAGAAAAAAGTTGAAGCGTCCCGATTCTAGAGGGCCGCGCGGTGTGCGAGGGAGGTCTCTAAGGTCTAGGTACTGAGCTGCTTTCAGTTTCGGGAGAAGTTTATCAAAGGCCTCCTGTCCCGCCGTCAATTGAGCAAGTTCCTCGGCTGCCCCGTGTTGAAGAGGGCCTTGCTGAGCTCGTCTCTGAAGCCCTTGACGCCTGTCCCGGAGGTGCTTCGTAGCGCCATACCAGCTAAGTGGGAGTCTCGCGGAAGGGGGCGCTGCCGGCTCCGGGTCGGAGGGCCGGGATGAATCTCGGGCCTCCGACGGTGAAGTCTCGAAGTCATGGGGCCCGTCAAGCGGATTGTGTACAGACGACCCTGTGCTGTTCAACCCTTGCGTTCCAGTGGGAGAGGGGGTCGGCATTTTGGAGCCCTTGAGAGGAGCTTGTACTTCCGACGTCATGAGGGTGAACAGGGTGCCCTGTCGATGGAGGTCCGTGCGGGCAGTGCCATGAACCTCACATAAGGGAATGCCTCCGAGTACCGCGCGAAGTTGATGAGTATCGCGTATCGCTGGAAAAGTTATTGCGATTGCCTCACGAAGGGTAGCCGAAGTGGAGCATCCAGCTCGGGGGTTAAGGGAGAGCATCAGTTTAAGTCCTGAAAGGCTCTGGAGTTGCATCATGTCAGCCTCCTTTTGTATATCCAGACACCTAAATTTCTGAGCTGGGTCTTGACCAGGAATGATGAGGTGGGCTCGCAATTCAATGAGAAGCATGGCAAGCTGGGTACTTGGAGTGCCCCAGATGGCATCCTTCGGGAAGGGCTCCCATACCAGAGTGATACTGAGCATGTTGGCCAGAAAGCAGGCGTAAGTAAATCTGTTTTTGGTGGCTTGACGCCAGGTAGTCTTATTGGAGGCTACAGCTCGCTGAAGCTCGGCCAAGTCATGACAATCCCAGGTATTCAAGGCTTCCTTATATTCGAGAAGAAGCAATTCCCTGAGCCCTCCCGCGTCAAAGCAGCAAGATTCCAAGTGACTCCAAACTGTTTCGCTCATCACCGCTAACGGCGTGGGGAGGTTTCGGCCGCCCAAGGCCGATGGGAAACGCATGATACAGGAGGCTGTACTCCTGGAGACACCACAGGCCATCTTATATGCTTGCATCCAGAGCCGATCCAGCTTAAGGAGCGAGCTCCCCGTCCACGAAATCACTCCGCTAGGGAATCTGACGTAGGACGGAAGCGTCATCGAAACCAGGCTGAGGCTGTGACGCGTGGAGAGATGTTTCTCCCGAAGAAAGTTGACAATGAATGCCGACTTTTGGAAAACCAGCGAGATCTGCATAGAACAATCACCGCGCATATCCCCGTGGATCCCCAGAAAACGAGTAGGAGATGAACCCGGGATGACCGGGAGCGGACGGCCATTATAGACGACCCCGGAGGGCATCCACTGAGACCTGCACGAGAGACAAATTTTCTGCTTATCTTCAGCATTAGCGGCTCCTGGGAGAAACTGGCCCGAGGATCTATCTTGCAAGCAGCGAGCGCATCGGAATTTTTCGGTGACCTTAGGGTCGGGTCTGCGGACCAGGAGACCTTCGTCCCCGTCATCTTCTATCATTATAAGATCGCTAAGATGTGCACTTGTCGGTTCGTCACTCCCTCCCCGGGGGTCGCGTACCAGAGCCGATGTTCTGCGCGCCGCACCTTTTCCATGCAATACTCCAGTAATAAAAGATTTGGAGAGTGCGAGGCGAAGTCCACTCCAGTGTTCAAACTGAAGGACTTTCTCCAATAACTTATTGGCGTTGGCTTCAGAATTGAGATAAAGAGAGAGGTCGTCAGCAAAGGCAAGATGGTTGAACTGGGGCACCCGGTCGACTCCATGATGCAGTTCTGAGTTATCGAAAAGTCGAAGAAGGGCGTTGATGAACAGTATAAACAAGAGCGGGGAGAGAGCTGATCCCTGTGCTGTACCCGTGTCCATGAAAACGTCAGCGGTCTCGTGCGCACCAACGTGGAGCCGCATGGAGGCCAAATCATAGAAGTTCTTGAGCAGGTCTATGTCGGGGACCCCAAATTTCTCTAGAATGGCCCAGAGACAGGCATGTCCCGCTGAGTTAAAGGCGTTGGCATAGTCGAGGTCTATTCGGACTAGTTTACCGTCTCCCGCCATTGCAAATTTGAGCAGAAGCTGCTGTTTTTGGACACTGTCTGTAACCCGGTGTAACCATCGAAACCCATATTGTGAGGATTCGAAGACCCCATGTCGTTCGGCCAAATCTTGTAGTCGACCGGCCAGGATGAGGTTCATCAGCTGGTATGTCGAGGTGAGGAGCGCGATGGGCCTATAGTTCCCCAGGAGGGAAGGGTCTCCTTTTTTATACAGCAAGATCACTTTCGCCAGGAGAGCGTCCTTGGGTACCTTAAATTCGGATGCAAAGACCGCGTTAACCAAGTGTCTGAGGTTCTCCTTAAATGAATCTGGGCTATGTTTCAGAATCTCCGCTGGTATGCCGTCTACCCCACATGCCTTTCTCGATGGCATACGGGCCAAAATACGTTGGAATTCCAAAGGTAAGACTGGGTGACTGATAGTAGCTCCTGGAGGGATGGTACGACCCTGGAAGACCCCGGCTAATTCCATGAACTGCATCGATTCGATGTGGTATCGATTGTGGCGGAAATCGGACTCACACTCGCACTTTCCGTTATGAAGACATCCTTCACAAAAATGTACGATGCGTCTCTGTATTGGTTGGTGATCGTGGTGACTAGAACCTATATTCCTGCCTCCCGGACCCTCGCCCGGCGCCGTATATCTCCCCTGTGGAGAACTGATGACTCCAGGTGTCTGGGGCCCTGTGCCGGGCTGCTCCACTAATTCCGCCTCCAAAGGTGTGTCTGATGCCGCGTTCTCCCGCTCCGCCTGTCTGCTGGAGCTTGTCAACATCTCAGCCGGTCTCGATTGAGCTGTGGGTATCGAATCAGTCCGAATGGATATTGGGATGCTCCCCGAGTGACCGCATTGATCGCACGTCGCTTGAGGGTGATAGGCGTTGCTCTGAAAAAAACATTCCAAGGCGGTGCAGATGTTGTCACCGGTCCACGGTCCCATCTCGTAAAGGAGTTTAGGGGGACCTCCATCCGCGAACGGAGGGCAACGCAAGCTACTTTGGATCAGCGGGTACAGGTCCGTTAAGACGTGGACCGTGACGGAGACATGGGACTGGTCAGCGTGAATAGTGTATCTGCTGGTGTCCATCCAGGGGGCTGCTTGTTTCGCCCAGGTAAGGAGGGTGGAGGTGGGGTTGACGTCGTCATGCTCCCACTGAAGTCCACAGGGACAGCGTTGAGTCACGGACTCCATTGCTTGCTGAGGCTTGCGCTTACCTAGAATCCGCTGTATCCCCTTGACACCCTTCTCGAATAGCCAGTGGAACCGCCTCCTCAGAGATTTCTCCGCCTCCTTGCGCTGAGATTCACCGAATACCGCCAGAGTGTTCCGGGATTGTTCTAAGGCTCGATGAATGCACCGTCTCCACAAGGGTAGTATACGCAAGAATTTGGCTTGAAGTACAGTCAGTCTTTGAAGGCCAAGTCGTTGGAGAGCCCGTCGCGTAGCCAGAGGGAGGTCTGCCGAGGACCAGTTCTGAGGTTCCACCGTCTCTCTGAGGGCGCAGGTGTATAGCTGAATGTCCTGCATAGCAATGCGTTGCAGTTTGCTACGGTCCGCGGGGCGTTCATGCGCTCGACGCCTAGTTGCTTGTGCACGGGATTGCAACGAGAGGGCAACTCCGAGCATCTTTTGACAGTCACTCTGGTGGCGATCGAAGGTAGCTTGCCCTGACATTGTTTCACCCGTTGCCGGTGTAGGTTCCAGCAGGGTTTGAACGGCGTGTTTCCACTTGGGGAGTTGCGATTCAAATAGCACAGGGTCAAAGGCCTGCCGCTGTGGCTTCGAACCCCCCGGTTGGGGGGGTGGGGGCGCTGGAAGGGTGAAGGTATCTACCGCAATAAGGAGCTGTGCGTGGTCGTATTTCATACCCGCGCATCCGACCGTGTCATTCCCTGGGCCATCCGTCCATCTGGGTACTGGAGAGCCCTGACATGGGGATGTGAGGTTCCAGGAAATCAGATGATCGAGTGTGGCCGCTCTACCAGCCCGATTTTTCCACGTATGTCCTAGGGCCGGGTGCCAAGTGCCCTTTGAGCTTGAGAGAAAGTTAGCGAATAGGGCATCGGCGTACTGAAGATTACTGTTCCTGGGGAGACTGTATCCTGAGCGCATCTGCTCCGCATTGCTGGCTGGAATGAAAAAATGATCGAGCACTTGTATGTAGCAGTGATGCGGAGGCGGGGCGTGGGGGATCGGGCGTACGTAAGGGCCCGTCGAGGTGAGGGACACAAATGAGTCCTGTTGCAGCGAGAGATCGTGGAGAGCATCCAAGTCACGTTCATTCAGGTCCAGGCTGGCGAGAAGGAGCATGCGCAAACCCTCGTGCTTGACCTCTTGTTCCTGGGCTGGTCGAGTAGCGACAATTTCCCATCTTAGACCAAGTTTGGGAGAAAGGGCAGCCCAGTCCTCAGTCGAGATTGCTCGACGTTGGCGCTTAGGAGCCACTAGCAGCCAATCCCCCATCGATAGAGAATCTTCAAACCTAAGAGCATGAATGTCCGCTTGCAGCCATTCCTCAGCCGTGAACTCCACAGTAAGCCCCTCACGTAGCTTTCCGTACTTGCTGTCGAGGACTTCCGCGAGATTGGGGCTTAGTGGGATCGGGGGGTGACGTGTATTTCTGGCTTGCGTTACTGTCCAAACTAGACTCCCAGGGCGCAAAAGTGCCTTGAGGCCTTCATTGGAGTATTCCGTACGCCCTCGAGGGCGATGTCGGCCGATGTCCTGCCAGACAATCTCCCGTGTGATCAGCGCCTCCGGCATTGTGCTATTCAGATCCCCCAGGAGCAGAATTTTTTCCGCAGAGTGCTTCCTAATCCAGGCCGTAAGCCGCTCCCAGAGCTGGGATTGCAGAGCACTGTGGGCGGCAGTGAACTGGTACACGTTAAGAAGGTGAAGCTGTTCCCCAGAGCGCAGGGTCGCTGTCAGACACAGGGATCGTCCAGAGTCGGTAAAGACCATTCGTCGTTTTTCCCTCCGGTGTCTGTATTTTGGGGCTCCTAATTGGAAGGAGAATGCGCTGAGGAACACCCCCGTGTGGAGAGCTGTGAGGGTGGAGAACACGTATCCTGTATTACGATGACGTTGCGTAGCACGATGCTGATGCACACTGATGAAGACCTTATACGGGAAGCGACGCTCCAAGTCGCTACGAATTTCCTCTTTCCGACGTAGAGAGATGCGTAGGTCTTGTAGGCAGATCACCGATCGGTTCTCCGAGAAGATACGGTCAATATGCAGACCTGATTTTTCAAACCCGTGAGGGCCCAAATTCCAGAGCAAGATGGAATGTGCATCCACCAACTGGTGGAAAAGGCTCGAGTGGTCCAGAATGGTAAGAAAGTCTCTCAAAAGGGGAGAGGAACCGGTTGAGCGTGGCTGTTGTCCCCGTCCTTGAGTGTGCTTGAGACTCCCCATATTCAAGAGTGCGGTAGCAAGGTCCATGTCCGTCGATCCGTATTGCGCCCAGAGGCAGCGGAGAGACAGAGGTGCTCGACCCCGAGAGGAGGTCTGTTGAGAGAGCTTGTTCATGGGACCGAAGAGCTCGTCGCCCAAGAAGCCCAGGAGACACATCTTTCTCCGAAAGAGAGAGTTACACCAATTGTGGATGTTATCAGAGGAGAGCGCTTCGAAGAAGGATCTTAGCAGAGAGACCCTGTCTCTACCCCAGCCGCGAGTTTGAGGCATTGCTGAAGAATCTTGCCTCGTGCTCATCCGCTGCGGGTCCCCGAAGTGGGAGAGACACATCCATGCCTCGTATTCCACACACCAATCCGCGAAGAGGTGACGAAGCCGCCTGCCCAGTCCCGAGAGCCTGTAGTGGTGTTCTACGTTCCTGGAGGGGTTATTATCACTTGCCCTGGCAGATTGACCTGCTAAGTTGCTATCTGGCTCTAGCGCATATCGAGTGTGCCCACTGCGGACTCCTTCCGGGGTTGTTGGCGCGATAGTTATTGAGTCCCGTCTGACGGCTGGTGCTTGTAGCCGATCTTCAAATTCGGTGGCTTGTAGTGTCACCTCCGCATCTTGGCATCTGAGTCCAAGCACATGATCCGTCGCTGACTGTGGCTCTCCCAACCCCCCCCACCCCCCCCCCTCCCCCCCCCCCCCCCCCGCCCCCCATCTGGGGGCAGGGGTATAGGGCCCTCAGCGCCTGCTGAGGGCCCCCGGAAGGGATTCATGGTATAGCCGTCGACGCCTGAGGCGCCGACGGCGTGGTAGAGGTGCCAGGCGGCATGGCTGAGCTCTGTGGTAGCATAGACCGTTCTGAAGGTTGTGGATGGGAGGACCCGACAAATGGAAGACAGTCATCACTTCGGGTGTCCCGCACCCCCATGCGCATGTCGCGAGGTGGTGTTGTCATTCTAAGAGTCGAAGAAGAGCTAACGTGAACAGTTTGTGCAGAATCACTTGTCCTCGATACAGAGTCCACCTGCCAGTTGTCTATCTGCATCTCTGGTTGAAGATGGGCAGGGCAGGCGTGGAGCGTGTTAGCGTGTGACAATGCTGTTGCCTCCCTCGAGAACGAGACTAGGTGGTTCATGAGTAGCTCCACATCCAGGCGGAGGGAGTGATGGAGGTATTCCTCACGGAGAGCAGCCTCCTGTTGGCAGGGAGGGTTACTTTGCGATATGTGGTTTGATAAGACCTCGCAGATGCCAAGAAAGACTTGAATGTCTTCTCGGATGAAGTCCTTGTGCCTGGCTGCAAGATCGTGGCTTCCCGGTGGCCGAATGGCGGATGTCACCAGATAGGGAAGGGCATGGGGTGCCATTGCAAGAATCTGGTCACAAATTTTCAATCCACGAGATGACAGAGGTGGCTTCACGCGTAGGGCCTGATGCGTCCCAACTAATGATCGATGGAGGTCTAAGACGCAGTGGATAAATCGACTTGCTGCCGCGTATCCCAGGATCATGGGGAGGCAATCCAGACAGTAAACAATCGATTCGGCATTATAGACCCCCTCTCCGAAACACACTCTGCATTGTAAGCAAAAGGGAACCTGCAGAGACGCCGATTTCGGGATCGTGCGAGTGTCGGGCTTTAAGAGCGACTCAATTGAAGGACATTGTTTGCGTAGATACAGGTAGTTGAACCAGACCGCTGGGGACATCGTAATCCATGCGGGTGGACCCTGACACATTAAAGTGGCGCCAGCGGCGATCCTTTGTTGTGTGCGCCGCATATGCTCCTCCAGATCTGCAAGGGACCTGAGGCCAGCCAGATTGCGGAGCCTGGATGCTTGCGCAGCTAGGATGGCTTCTGGGGTCGCTAGGACAAACGGAGTATCTTGTTGCCGTGTTTCGGCGTCGACTTGGATAGCCCTGCTTTCTGCCCGTTGCCGGGTGTGTGTCTGGGTGAAGGCTTGGGCCGCCGCAAAGGCCACAATACCGTTGGGACTCAATTTCTCCGGGTGTTGTCGGAAGAGACGGCATAGCTGCAGAAGGAAAGCGTCGTTCTGGATCTCAGATACCGTAACCGTTCCTTGTGCCCGTGCCAACTTGTATCTGGGTCGTGAGCTTGAGGGGTCAGGTGTCACACCCGAGTCGAGTTCGGGAATTCGCCACGTTACGCGGTCCAACTCGCATCGTGCTTCCCGGCCGCCCAATTGTGGATATCCCGGTATTAGGGACATGAGTGGACACCACTGGAGACCTAGGCAGGAGCCTTCCTCCCCTCTAGAGGCCACCAACAACCCAAGTTGCAGTGCGAGAGTCGTGGCAACTTGAGACGTGAGGGGCGAACGGCCTTCAGGAGCGCGGAATAATATCAGCAGCTGAGACCCTGGGCCAATACTACTCTGGCGCCCTGCCGTGATCTCCACAGCGACCGTATCTTCATTGAGGAGGTGCGCCACCGCCAGGGGAACTAGACGTTGCATGAATGAGATTACGTGTTTCCTCAACCAGTCTTCGATGACCGCCCGCGACGGAGAGCCGCTGATAAGGACATCTTGCTCTCCGTTAACACAGTGGCGGTTATGGTGCGTGACGAAGAAATCCATCGGGTGTGTCAAAGTCATGTGTAGGACCACCGCTGCTGTGCTGTCCCTTTCCCGTTCCGTGCAGACGTCTTTTTTCTGCAAGATGAGGGTGAAGGCCAGCTGATTAAGGAGTGTCGGAAGTGTTGTAACCTGCCCTCCCTTATCTTGGCTCGCACAGTATTGAAGGATGCAAGAGGACAAATCCATGACAACATGCGTTCTAGTGCCAGCTGGGCGGATGAAGGTGGAGTAGGTGACTATAAGGTGCCCCCTGCCCCCCTTTTGCTTGCGTGTGAAGACGTCGCTGAAGGAATTGCCATGACTAGGGTAGATCTCCGCAGCACCGAGATTTGTCTGTCCTAGCTTACGGAGCGCAGTAACCAGGAGTGTGCTGAGACCATCGGAGGAGAGACCGAGTGAGGTGAGCAGGCGAACTACCAGTTGGTATTTGAGCGCCTCATTGTCATTGAGAGGTTCCAGAATCATAAGAGGGGCCGCAAGCTTTTGCAGCCGCTTCGTGGTGCTGCCCGCTGCCACATTGTCCACGTGATAGACCACATTGCGGTTCACCATGATTAGTGATGAGTTTTTCGGATCAATATCTGGTGCAAAGGTAGACTTCCCGGACATAAAGCCCTCGAGGAGGTTGATGGCCTTGGGGGTGCGACGCACGACCAGATGGCAGAGGCCAGAAGCCGTAGGATCCCCTGGGGAATCGGAGTGTGGAATAAACACGTCACACTTAAAGGCACCCTTATGCCCGTGTAGCGGGGGTTCAAAGCCAATTCTAGCGAGTTCGGTAGTCAGAGACCGTTCGTTCCGAAATCCGGAGATAATGATCAGCGCTTCTCGATCTGCGCGGGGATCTATTTGCACGGGTTGCCCCTGACCTGTGTGGTACAGTCGGTGGATGCGATTGCCACGTAGTTCCGGTGCTTGAAGTGCAGTCGTCAAATGATCTGTGATGAAGGAGGCGGCTTGGGAACATGCGGAGGCCATGGCGTCCGGCGGGCAGTGGGTGGAGAAGATAAGGGCCCATGTCTCATGGAAATCAGTTTGCAACCTTCTGATGACCTCCGGTAGGGGGGGTATGAGTGTATCGCCCTCGCTGCCTCGTAGGATATCCCGACACTGTTGAGGGGAGACAAATTCGAACATGCCGGGATCCAGATCTTCCTCAAGTTTGTCGACTGAAACGCCCATGGCGTCAGTGAATTTCTTCATCAGACAGAGCCAATCGACGTGCGAGGGAGGTATATTAAGGTCCGGCGTCCCCTCAGGTTCCTCGGACATCTGTGCATCCGATCGTTCAGACTGCATTCCCCCACGTAATCGACACATCAGCTGAAGACGACAACATGTCAGGGAAGTCGCTGCTAGAGGCTGGGTTAACGCGAAGTCCGTAAGGGTCTTGCCGTCGAGCAAGAGGTATGTGTCCAGTGAATGCAGCGGATCGCACCCGGACATGTGTAGGCAGATGTCTCTCGGTGTGGCGGAATGAGGGACCAGGAGAGATCTGGTACTGCTCCGACCGTTCGCGGCAGAGTAGAGGACCTCCATTGTTGGACCCTTAAGGTGTGTCAAGATGGGGCCAGAATCCGATGGTGTCTGGTCTCGTCTCATCGGGACTTTGTACGTAGTCGCATTCGCTCTGATGTTCAGTGACACGATGACTAACGCTCCAGGGAAGACCCGCTCATGTACCCGCTCTGCCCACGACAAGGGAGTATCATTCACCGTGATTAGTAAGTCTGCTTCTGTCCACGACCCTGACTTTAACCTATTGATGACGTCGCCGATGGTGTCCTCTTCCTGTCCTACTACCCAGTGGGTAGAGGGATCCATCGGTAGGCGCAGTGAAAAAAGAAGGCCCTGACGACGGTCTTCACCGTCTAAATCTGCGATGTTGAAAATGAACGCGTCGGATGCGAAGCGAGCCAGAATGTGGCTGTCCAAGGCCTGGAGTGGCGATTCATGCCCCAACCGAAGATGGCCACCCATCATGAGCGCAAGGGTGCGAAGTCTCCCAGTAACCCAAACGGCGCGCCGCCAGTCGGAGGTGAGTCCCTGAACTGTCTGCCATAGGGTGCGGAATCCCCACTCAGCAGTAGCTTCTCTCTGTTGTTCGAAAGCGGGCACGAACACAAAGTTCCTCGGGTCCCTCGGGAGGACAGGTGTGGGGTGTGTCTCGGTGGCGTGTAGCCAGGCTGCTAACATCCAGTTGTCCGGAGGTTGCCCGTTAGCTTCCAAATGAGGTGCCACAACCAACGAC
>Ga0194116_10004239_pt1 | contig 16583 bp, 12 predicted proteins | sample TA2MahsurfametaG_4_FD_148617 | JGI IMG/M metagenome (GOLD analysis project Ga0194116, IMG submission 148617) | Freshwater microbial communities from Lake Tanganyika, Tanzania - TA2015008 Mahale S9 surface | ecosystem: Environmental > Aquatic > Freshwater > Lake | place: Tanzania: Lake...
CCACTCCCCAATCCCCAATCCCCAATCCCCAATCCCCAATCCCCATTTCATATTTCTTTCCAAAATGTATAAAGATGATGTGATTGTCAATTAATTTTGTTTTTTCATTTATTATATTATTGTAGTTGACTTTTTATAAAATATTTTTAAAATTTGATATTTCAAATAATTGAATTTAAATTTAATAAAAAGCGCAAATTAAACTAAAAAAATGGAAAGAAATAAAAAACCTATAATAAATGAAATAAATGAAGAAGAACTTATAGATGATCAAGAAGAACAAGAAGAACTAGAAGAAGAATCAAAAGAAGAAGAATTTAATTTAGAATTATCTAACGAAATATTCGATAAAATTATTAAGAATTTAGAGTCAATAGATGTAGAGAAGGAAATCGGGGAAAAAGAAAAAATTAAAGATACAAGAATTGTTATTGAAAAAATTGAATTGGAAAATTTCAAATCGTGGGCAGGATTAAAGAAAATTTATCCACTTCATAATGTAAATAATTTATTTCTTTTAAATAAAATTTCGAATTTTTAAATTCATTTGAACTGAATTTTGAATAAATTTCAGTAAAATATTAAGTTAATAAAAAATAAAAAAATTTTTTTATCTTTTTTCTTCTTTTAATTAATCTAAAATCTATAATCACAAAAAACTTTTAAGTTAATTAATAAAGTTTTTAATCAATATTTTTATAAAAATATATTCTTCAATAAAAATAACTTTAAATAAAGATTTTCAATTTTTTTAAAAATTAATTATTCAAATAAAAAAACTTTTTTTAGCGTTTCAATGCAGTTGTAGGCCCAAATGGAAGCGGAAAGTCAAATTTAATGGAAAGTATGTTATTTGTATTCGGTAAGCGGGCTAAACGGATGCGTTTAAACAAACTCAGTGAATTAATTCATCATTCAACAACAATGAAAGATTTGAGATTTGCAAGCGTGACTATTTATTTTAAAGAAATTCTTGATTTAGAAAACGATGTATTTGAAGATATACCAAATTCACAATTTATACTTTCCCGTGAAGTTTATAAAAATAGCAGTTCAAAATATTTATTAAATCATCAAGAAATAACCTTCGAAAAATTATGTTCAATTTTAGATAAAAAAGGGATTGATTTAAAACACAATCGTTTTCTAATTCTACAAGGAGAAGTTGAACAAATATCCATGATGAAGCCTAAAGCCGTAAATTTAGGTGATACTGGTCTACTAGAGTTCTTGGAAGATATCATTGGCACTAGTCGCTATGTTAATTTAATTGAAAAATTCGGTAAAAGCATTGATGATTTATCAGAAATAAAACAGCAAAAAACGAATAGACTAAAGCATTTAAGAAACGAATTGGGCCAATTGGAAGATATAAAAAACAACGCAACAGATTACTATAAAAAAGAAAAGCAACAGTTTCTATTGCTTAATTTGGAAAAGATGTTGTCAAGATTTGAGGTAAATTTAGAGATTGAAAAAATGAATACTCAGCTTTCCGAGTATCAAAGAAATGTGGAAGAAGTGGAAAAGAAGAAAAATCAAAAGATTTCAGAACAAACCACCACTTTGGAAGAAATAAAAAAACTGAGAGTCAAGATTCAAAATATTGAGAAAGAACTTAAAGCAAGAGAAGCGAAAATAGAAGAACTTGATGAAGTAGATAGAGTGAAAAGAAATGAAATTGAAAACATTAGCAAAAATATTTTGAAAATAAAAACTTCTCTAGAAAAATCGAATAGAAATTATGCTAGTTTTTCAGAAAGCATTTTAAAAGCTAATTCTGATTTACCTAATAAAGAAGTTGAGTTGAACCAATTAAAGACACTTAAAGAAAAATTGGAAAAAGATGTAAATGAAAGAGAATCAGAAATTTACGAAACTACACAAAAATTTCAAGTTAAAAAAAGAGACCTTGAAGCAAGATTAGAACCTTATGAAACTAAAATCAATCAAAATAAATTTACAATCGAACAAAACAATTCAACAATTTCTTTGCTTTTGGAAAATACAAATAAACTTACACATGAAATTTCTTCATTGGAAAGAGAACAGGAAAATTTAAAAAGCAGTATAGAAATGAAAAAATCAAATTTGGAAAATTATTATACAAAGCAAACTGAAATTACAACTAATCTTCAAAATGTGATTTCAGAATTGAAAAATTTACAGGCATCAGAAGAACAAAATTACAAGAAGATTTCACAATTACAATCAAAAATTTCTGAAATTAAGCATAATAATACAGAGAGAATTCAAAGAAATGCAAATTTAGACGCTTTAATGCGTGCTCAGAATCAAGGTTATTTAATTGGAATTTATGGACGTTTAGGAGATCTTGGTAGCATTGAAACTGAATACGATGTTGCAATTACGACTAGCTGTAGTCATTTAAATTCAATAGTTGTCGAAAAAGTTGATCATGCAACTAAGGCAGTTGAGTTTTTAAGAGCGAATAATTTAGGAAGAATGACATTTATTGTTTTGGAGAAACAATTAGAATTAGAAAACCGTATGCATAACTTTAGAGAAGTACCTGAATGTAAAAGGTTATTTGATCTTGTAAAAATAAACAATCAAAGGCTTGCACCTGCTTTTTATTTTGCCCTAAAAGACACTTTAGTATGTAAAGATCTTAATACAGCTTCAAAAATTGCTTATGGAGCCCAAAGACATCGTATAGTCACATTAAATGGTGAGCTGATTGAAACTTCTGGAACAATGTCAGGAGGAGGAAAGCCCAAAAAAGGGGGAATGAGCAATAAGCTTGTGGATGATGGAAATACTGCTGAGTATTTAAACAAGTTAATGATAGAATACGAAGAAGCTTCAAAAGAGTTTAATATTAAAAGAAATGAAAGATTAGTACTTGAGGATAAAAGAAATATACTTTCTCAAAACATTCAAGAAATAAAACTGGCTAGGAATCAGATAGAGAATGAATTAGGAATGCAAGAAAAACAGACAAGCGATTATGAGAAGAGGATCAATAGTTTAAAGAAGGAAATTGAAAAATTGAATAAAAATACTGAAAATATAAAGAAATTGGAATTACATAATCAAGACCTCGAAAAATCTGCAGAAGAATTTATTAAAGAATCAGCTGAATTTAGAAAAGAATTAGAAAATATCGAAGATGAAATAAACAAAATATCTGGTGAAGATCATAAAAAGAATAAAGAAGAATTGAAAAATTTCAAGAAAAATTTAGATAATGTGGAAAAAGCAATTCATAATTATCGAAATATCATAGAAAATGCTCCTTCACAAATTCAAAAATTAAAAGAAGAAATAGAAACCAAAGAAAAATTAATTACGCAAAATGAAGGGCTTATAGAAAGGATAAAAAAAGAAATGGAAGAAATTGAAAAATATGCTGAAGAAACATATGGCCAAATCGAAATTTTAAACAGAGAAAAAAATAATATGAATTCTTCGGATAGCGAAGTCTCTAAAGCTATAGGCGCTTTAAGAAATGAGATTGCTAAAATTAATGATGAAAAGGAAAAAATCATGGCTGAAATGAACGAAGTGAAAGTTGAATATAAAAAGCTTGAAAAGAAAGAACAAAATATAGAAGATGAAATCAATAAAAATAAAATGAATTTCAAAAAGTTTATTGATGAATATGGTTTTATTGATGAATTCGAAAATGAAATAAATAAGATTAACAGCCAAAAAGATGAAGAAGCAAAGTGTGACGAAAATAAAATGATTATTGAATCAGGAAATGGTGTAAATAATATAAATGAAGAAGGAATAAATGAATATAAAAACAAAGCTGTTAAAAAAGAAAATATTGATATTATGATTTTAGATGAACATAGCGAAGATGAAGAAATTGACATAAATATTATTGAAGACAACCACCAAAAGATTCCTAAAGTTGGACAAAATTATAAAAAATATATTGATCAAAAATATTTTAATTATAGGTTCAAAGCTGTAGAATTAGAAGAATTATACAAATACAAAGTAAAATTTTTTTTTTGAATAAAAATTCTTTTATTTGAATAATGCATTTAAATTTTGATTGATTCTTTTTTTAAAGATTTTTTAAATTATAGAATGAAATATTCTTCGAAAAAGCAACTTTAAACTCTGCAATTACTCAAATGAAACCTAATCTCGACTCTATTATAATTTATAAAAATAAGCTAATTGATTTAAAATCTAAAGAATCTGATTTTGATATTACAGTTCAGAGGCTTCAAAAAGCTAAAGATGCTTTTGATACAATTAAGGATAGAAGATACAAAGAATTTATGGAAGGTTATAATATAATTTCATCAAAATTAAAGGAAATGTATCAAGTAAAGTTTTAATATTATCATCAAAAAATTAAATAATGTTTATCTTTGAAAAAAATGATTTTTATTTTTAAGCTTATTACGAATGGAGGAGATGCGGAATTCGAATTAGTCGATTCATTAGATCCTTTTTCAGAAGGAATAAATTTTACAGTTAGGCCTCCAAAAAAATCATGGAAACAAATATCCAATTTATCTGGCGGGGAAAAAACTTTATCTTCTCTTTCTTTGATATTTGCTTTACATCATTATAAACCTTCGCCTTTATATGTTATGGATGAAATTGATGCAGCTTTGGATTTCAAGAATGTTTCTATTATTGCTAATTACATAAAAGTAATAAAAAATTCAATATATGACTTTTATAAATTAATTTTTAATAAAAAACCTACAAAAAAGCAATAATTTTTAATATTAAACATATGATTTATACAAGATTTTCGATTATTTTAAATTATTTTACAAATATATAAATAAAATTCTATTTAAGGAACAAACCAGAAATTCTCAATTTATCATTATATCATTAAGAAATCATATGTTTGAATTAGCGAATAGATTGATTGGTATTTTTAAAACCAAAGATATTACACAGTGTCTAACTTATATGAATGAAAAAGAAGAAGATATAGAAAAGAACCATTAAAAAAACATCAAAATTAATAAATTTAAAATTTTATTTCATTTTCAAAAGAAGTAAAAAGTTTTCTAATTTTGCTTTTACATAAGAAATTCCAATAAATTTTTCGAAAAAAACAAGCATCTCCTAACTACATATGCTAAAATTATATAACTTGTTTATTCAATTAATTATAAATCATTAATAATAAACTATTAAATTATTAATTGTGCTCCTTATAATAAAAAGTATTTAAAGTATCCATCCATATAAAAATATATTTAAATATTTTATTTATTTATAAGTTCTAAAAATAAGTAATTTGGAAATCGATAAATATCATGAAAATTTTTGTTTTACAAAAAAAAATTATTTTTATTTTATTTCATGATTTCAATATATATTATAATTATTCATAAATTTAAAGTAAAATCTAAAATTTATTATTATAAATTATTTCAAGTTTACTATATTAAACTCTTCAAATACTCTTACAAAAGCTTATATCATTTATTTTATAGTAACTTCTTTTCTATTTTAATTTTTTCAATTTTATCTATCCATCAATATTATCTTTTGTTATATTCCTCAAAATATCATAATAAATATTGAAGCTGATATCTTGAAAACTTGAACATAAGAATGTACACCATTGATTTACATATCTCACGTTCATTTTAAATCCTGTCAAAGCTTGCATATTGGAATTAACATCTGCTACTCTAACTTGAATTACAGAAAGACCCTGGATTTCTCCTGTTCCACTTCTTAGATAATCAGTTGCCCAAGAATTTTGAGAACTATATTTAACTTTGTTGCATTTGTATCTGAATCTAACAGAATTTCCATTTCTTTCTAATTGGAATCCATTTAGAGCCATATCTGAAGGACAAATAACATTATGCCTATCGAGGTAATTCAAAGATTCAAATTTATTATTATTGGTACTATTCCAAGGTGTATATAATTCCGATTGTTCTTCCAAAACAGCTAAACCTTTGATACATAAATATTGCACAGAAATATAATTGCCTTTTCTTAATAATTGCCAGAAACTCAAAACATGAGTACTAGGACAGAAAACTGCATGATTAGTAAAAGCGAAAATATTTCCATAATCATTGAATGCTTCTGGAGTATAATACATAATCGAAGTAAATTGAGAATTTGATTGGCTAATTAAAGCAAGAATTACAATAAGTTTCAATGGAAGTAAAAATCTATATGTTCCTTTACTGGATTTCATATTTTTAATTATTTGTATTGTAATAAATATTAATAATTTCAAAGATTTTTTTATAAAATGAAATGCTTAAATAATGACAAAAAATGAAAAAATATAGTATTATATTGAATAAAAATACTATATATTTTATATACATATAAAGGTTGAAAATCATTGAATTAAAGAATATTTTAAATTTTATCTACTAAATAAAACAGACAATATAGATATTATCAATGAAACTAATAATTTTAATTATAAATTCCAAAAGTAAATTTTAAAACAAATATTTAAAAATTATTATAAATTAAATTCTTTACATTAAAAAAAAAAATCTAATCATTTCACTAAAATGAATGGAGATTCCAATTCCAATTCAATAGAAATAAAAAAAGAATTAAAAGAAAAAATAAATTCTAATTACAAATTAAATAATAATACCAATACAATGAATTTAAATCAAACTAATATTCCAAATCTTAACTCAAATCAAAACAATAATTATTTAAATGTTATGATGAATCAAAATTATCATCAATATTATAATCAATATTCAAATCCTTACAATTATGGCAATAACTCAAATAATAGCAACTACTATTCTTCGCCTTATAAAATCGAGAATACAGGTAATAATAAAAATTCTACCAATAGTCTAGCTTTAAATGCTCCTTATCAAATGAATACGTTTAAAGATGGCAATTCAAATAACAATAATCAGAAAAATGTATTTTATAAAATAAATTATAATCAAGGGCTTGATTTTAATCCAGAATATAAACAAAATGACAATACATATAATAATACTTATAATAATTTCAATCATCAGTCAAGATTCAAAAAATTCAACAATTCAATAAATAATAATAATTACAACTCAAATAATTATATGGGAAATTCTTCTAATTTCAATACTTCCTATACTTTTAATAATACACTATGTGCTAATAATTCAACTGAGAGCACTACCAGAATAAATGATTCTATTATAAACAATGATCAGATTAAATTTAATTCAAATAATTCCAATTACAAATTAAATAACAATATGTTTTATAATAAAAACAATTATAATTTCAATAACAATTTCCAAACATATAAAAATAATTATTCTTTCAATAATCCTAAAAACAATATTAATCATGATTCAAATAATAATTTTAATAGTCAATATCAAAATAGCAATAATAATAACAGGTTTCATAAGCAAAACCGATTTTATAATAATAACAAAATCAATAAAAATTTCAATAATAATCTTCCTAAACCTGAAAACAATGACAATTTTGATGATTCCAATAATATTGATTTAAACAAAAATATAAATTACGGCTTTAACATTAGCAAATCAGCTCCTATGAATGATGATGAAATTGAAAAATGGATTCAAGCAAGAAAAAGAAACTTCCCAACTACGAAAAGAATAGAAGAAGTTAAAGTTAATGGAAAACTTAAAGAAGAAGCTGGGCTTCTTTCGAAACTAGAATTAAAGTTAAGAGAAAAAATTAAAATTATTTCTAAAATTGAAAAAAGGGGATATAATTCAAATAATAGAGACAAGAGAAATCGAAATAATAGAGGAGGAATGATATTCAAAGAAAACGGAATAGACAGGACTAATTTTAATAATAAAACAAGAAGACGCAGAAGAACTAGGAAAAATAAAAAAAATAAAACAGAAGATATGCAAAGTAATATTTTAGAAAATGAGCTGATTGGCTGTAATAAAATTAATAAATCTGAAAATTTTGTATTAATAGATGATGAAATTGAAGATGGTGAAATAAAGGAGGAAAATGAAGATATTAAAAATGAAGTAACAAAGAATGTTAGATTAAACAATAGTGAATTTAGAAAAAATAATAGCAATGAATATGAAAAAAATACGTTTGAAAATAGAAGTAATTATAAATCTGATAATAATAAGAAAAAAGAGGAAAATGAAATTAATAATAAATTTTTTAAAGATCAAAACAATAATCAAAATAGCTATAATTCTGACAGGACAAAATATTTCAGATATAAAAAGAATAGTTTATATGAGGATTTGATTAAGCAGGAGAAAATAAAAGAATTAAATGTTATTTTACAAGCTTTTAGATATTTTGTTAATGAAAATTTAGTATAAATTTAAACATTAAAATTAAATTTATTTTACATATAATTTACAAAGTAAATCCTAATAATTTATAAGAATATAAATAAACAAAATAACTTTCTTATCAGTGAATTTTTAAAAGAAAATTGCTAAAATTTTGATTTATTTTTTATCTGATACTTGAAATAATTATAAAGAAGAAAGAAAATTATTTTTATTAAAATAATAATTCTATTTTAAAAAAAATATTAATTTAAATTTAATTCAATAAAAAATTAATAATAGAAAGAAACAGATAAATAAACTAAATCTGAATTATTTTGGAATAATTTTTCCACAATCTTTAGAACATAAGCAGACAAAAGTACTGTAAGTAAAATCTTCTTTAAAATGTTCTAAAAGTCTGTAATCCACAGTTAATTCCTCTTCCTTTTCAATATTCCTACGTGCATAAATTACATGAAAATTTTCTACTTTTTGTTGAATCTTTTTAAGCATATTAACAGATTCACAGTTAGGATTACAAGAATGATTAATGAATCGCGCTAAATTTCCTTTCTTATTAGCATCAATATAGTAATCATCTCCTATTTTTCTAATTTTAAAAGCATTCAAACCTAAAGAATAATTAGTGTTAAGAAGTTTGTTTTTATTAATAATTTGTCCTGTAAATTGACATATTAATTCTCCTTTCAAAAGCTTTGTTTTTGTGATAACACCATAGCCTATTATTTCCGAAATTAATTCAGTTTTTAAGTTTTCGAGTTTATATTTAAAATTCCTTGAAGTTGTTTTATTCTGGCAAAATCTCGGATAAGAGCAATTATTTTTTTGACAAAAAATATTCATTTTTCTGTTTTCACATATATCTTTATCAAGGCATAATTTTATTTCTTCAATTTTATTCAAATTTTTTAACCAATTATCAAATCTTTTTTTTTGACTAGAATTAAAGTTTTGGCTTCGATCATCATTGATAATTACCCCTTTTTCTTTGATATATTTTTGATAAAGATATTCCTTGCAGCTGCACATTAATTTACTTATTAAATTTGTTTCATTTATTTTTTTAAATCTTTCATTTTTGTAGATTTGATAATCATTCTGAAATTTTTTTAGGTCATTCTTACTAAAATTATCTTGCAAATTTGGTTCAAATCCAATTTCACAAAAATCTATTTTTTCGTATTTTGTTTGATTTTGTTCCTTTTTTATGCTTTTATTTCTACTTCTTAAATTGTAATTATTTTCATTTTCCAAATTCTTTAAAAGCTTTCCTGATAAATTGTTTTCAAAATTTTCTTTGTTTATATTTTTTTTTTCTTGATCTGCTAAAATAAAATCCTTAAAGAAATTTTGTTCTCTCGAAATAGAAATGCTATCAATATCTAATTTTCCAATTTCAATATTGTCAGAATTGAACTTAAAATTTTCCATATCTCTATTATTTAGAGAGAATAAATTTGTGCTATGTAATTCTAATTCTAGTGAATCTCCAATATTTTCATATGGTTGAGTCTTCATATTTTTTTTAGATTTCTTATTATGAAAATTTGAAACTGAATTAATCTCTTTAAACTCAAGGTTTTGATTCGAATCAAGTCTGTAATTATTTTGAATAATACAATAATTATTTTTTATGGAATTATTTATTAGATTTACTTTTTCTTCTAAATCTATAAGCTTAAATTTTTTAAAAGTTTTTGAAAAATAATAAAACTGAAAATTCATTTGCATTGGGCTTCTTATCTCTTCATTAAATATGATGTTATTAAAATATTTAAACTCTATCCAATTATTCACATTTAATTCTTTGATGCTTTCCCAAAACATTAATTTAAAATCAGTTTCTCTATTAGCTAATATTTCTTCTTCCTGAATTTTATTTTTTATTTCATCATTTATTATTTTAGTTTTTAGGTATTTCATTTCTGATTTAGAGAAAGTTTTAAAATCATTAAGTTTTAAGACTTTTAAAACATTCTTTAAATATTTGAAGCATCTTCTATCGATTTTAAAATGGAATTTTGTAATTAATTCTTCGAATATTAAATCTTCATTAAAATAATTCTGGTCAAAAATATTCAGTTTTTTAGAATCCTTAACATCATAGGAAAAAATTTTATCATTTATGTTTTTATTTTTTTCTTTTAAATTTTCTTTGGGATTTTTTGAATATTTAATAAATTGACCTCCACAATAAATACATAAATGTTTGAAACAATAAACCTCTTCTGTAAATTTTTTCAAATTTGCCTCATATTTTAAAAACTCTTTAAATTCCTTAAAAAGAAGTTTATATGAGTCTTGGGTATGAATTTCAGACTCATTTAATTCAATTAAATGTGCAAAGAAATTTCTTTTATATTTAAATTTCATATTAATACAAGGAGAATGAATTCCTTTGGATTCCAAATTTTTTAAGTGGTTATTTTTCATTTTTAAAATGCTTTCATTATTTATACCAGAACCAATTAAACTCATGATTTCATCCTCTTCTTTTCTTCCAATTGAAGAGAAATCAATTATCTCTTGATCGCTATAAAACATTTTAAGAAATGTTGCGAAATTTCGAATATTTGATTTAGGAGAAACACATTCCTTTAATTTTTTATTTGTTTTTTCTTTATATGTCGATGATAGGTATCTGTTTATTTTTTCTGAATATAAATCCAAATCAGATTCTTGATTTTTAATTATAAGTAGATTAAAGGATTTAATTATATTGTAACATTGTCGATGGACATAACAATAACATTGGCTATTTCCACATTTTTTCAAATTTGACTTCTTATCAATTAAAAAGCATATGTTACAAATATCTATTTTTAAATAGCAGAAATAGCAATCAATATTTGATATTTTATTATCAAGATACAAATCATTTTCAATTTGAGAATCTTCATTTTTTATTAGAAAGTCTTGAATTTTACAATTTGAAAAGCCAAAAGAGTTTTTAGGAATTATTATATCGAGTATCCCATAATGTTTGCTAAGGCAGTCTGTGCAAATGAAATTTTTGCATAAATCAAAGTTTTCCTGATTGATTCCTGAATTCCCTATCCTACATACACTATTATCATATTCTAATTTTATAGTATCAATATTATAATTAGAGTAATTTGCAAAACTTTTATTGATTTCTGTTAGTGTTAATTCTGTATTATTTAAATTTTGGGAATTTTTTGAAGATTTTTTATTATTTTGATCTATTTTCTTTTCTAGGTCTTTAATTGTAATATCTATAAAATGTTCTCTTTTTCTTTTTTTTCCAGAAAAAAATTGAATATTATTTAGATTTTTATTAGCTTTATAATTTTTTCCTGAATTATTACTCCTCTGAATTAAGTCATCTTTTATAGGAATTTTTTTAATTTTATTAATATGTTCAATATTTATAATATATTTATTTTTTCTGCAGATAATGCAATCAATTTTTTTCTCTTTCTTGTCAGGTGCTTTAGAATATAAAATGACTGGTTCTTCTTCTATATTATCCAGATTGATAATTTTTTCGTTGCATTCTTCATCTGAATCATAGGAATTTTTTGAATCTAAACAATCTTTATATCCTAAGTCTTCTTGATTTAAAGTTTTCTTTAGAGATTTATAATTTTTTGTTTTTTCTTCCAATTGGACTCCTTTATCAAAAGACAAATTTAATGATAGCTTCTTATTATCATAATTATTTGATTCAATAGAATATTTTTTATTACTGTAAAATGTTTTTTTCCTATCATTTGATAGATACATTTCAGAATTTTTCTGCTTTAAATTTTTATTAAATTCACTTTCTGCAGATTTTAATTTATCAATTGATTCCTTTGTTTTAGAAAACTCACAGATTTTGTAATAATTTTCTTTATTATTAGGTATTGATTTTTTTTCTCTTAAATTAAAATCTTTTTGATTATTAAATTGATTTTCATTATTTTTTTTATAAGAATTCTCAAAATTTTCATTTCTATTATTTTTACTATGGTTGAAATTTTGAAATATATTTGATTTGATTTTATTTTTTTCTAGTTGTTTTTTGGGATTGGAATTTATCAAGCTGTTATTAACAATGTGAAAATAATTATCATTTTTCTGAGATTTTTCATTATCTTTATTAGAATTCAAAATTAAATTTTCAGAATTATTCTTTTTTAAAATTAGTGTATCATCCGCTAATTTATAAGGTGTTATATTTTCACAAGGAGTTTGCTTATTTAAAAATTTTGTTAGAAATAAATTTTCTAGCCACTCATCCCATGAATTTCCATTTACTATTTTTTCCTATATAAAAGAATATTTTAATTTAAAACTTATTACTTCTACATAATTCTTTACGTATTCATCTTTTTCAATTTGAGTATTGGAAGAATATAATCTTTGTCTAGTTTTTAATTCGTAATTGTGCATAACATTCTTATTGATTATTTGCTCACTATTTATTTGGGTGTCTTTTTTTAAGATAAAATTTTATAAATTTCTTGAAAAATAAATAATTCAAAATTTTATTTTTTAAATTCTAATTATCAATAATAAAAAACCTTGAGAGTTGTTTTTCTGAATCCTATCTTTTTGTTTTAAAATTGAAATTGTTTTTTCTTTGTTTGGATTTAAATTCATACTATTTCTTGTTTGATTTTTAATTAATTTCAATTCATTTTCGATATTATAACAAGTTTTATTATTGATTACACTTTAATTTTTAGACAAAAATTAAAAAATTTTATAAAGAAATTTTAATTATTTTTATTAATATCGGATCGAAGGAATATTTTGATAAATAATTTATAAATAATTCCATTAATATATGTTTTTTACATTTAAGAATAAATATTATTTATTTAAATTTTATATGATTAATATAGATTTTTAATATTACTCATTTATAGAAACAAATAAATCATTTATTTGTTTTAGAATTAACTTCTTTTTTGATAATTTTAAAATTTACATTAGGACTAGTTAAATTCTTTTCAATATTATTTCTTGTTCTATTGTTATCAGCTTTTATCAAAATTTTATCTTTTATTGTTGAAAATTTTGCTTTATTATTATTTGTAAATTCATTTTTTGGATTTTCCTTTAAATTTAAATCTATGCTTGAATTCACATTCGCATGAGCATTTGCATTATTGAATATCCAACCATAAAAGCTATTATTCATTGGCAAGGGAGATGGTACAAAAACCAATTTATGTGAATTTATTTTCTCATATGAACTATTATTGTATTGAGAATTAGAATTAACATTTATACTCATCTCATTCAAATTAGCAATATTTTGCATATTTGCATTTAAGTTTTTATGAAATTGTCCCAAATTCAAAGTATTATTATTTTGGCTTTCATTAAATAAAATTTTGTCTTGATTGGAGTATTTATGTTTCTGAAGCGTGAATTGTTCCTTATTTATTTTATTTCTAATAATCTTATTTTTATTATTTTTAATTGTTTTATCTAAAGAATTTGAATTTGAACTTTCTTGTATCGTATTTTCTACAAATCTCGGATCTTTACCAATTTCTCTATCTTTAGAACTTTCATTATTGTTATTAAAATTGCAATTGCTAGAGGTTCCAGTCATTAGATTATTATTCAAATTTGATATTTTACCATTTTCCAAAGAGCAGATATTATTTAAATTCAATGTTAAATTTTGAGTTGCATTTTGAGGTTGGAAAAAAGATGTTAACATAACATTATTCTGTATCTTAAAAGGCAAAGGAGTAGCAGTCATACTTTGCCCACCATTATTAAATATAAAAAATCCGGACATTCCAGGTGAATTGACGCTCAATAAAGGTGTATAAGCCTTTAAATTTGCTGAATACAAAGGAGAAAATGTTGAATAATCCTCACGAAGCCTTTTTCTTCCAGAAAACAAAGGATCATTACACATCAAGTAATTATTGTGATTATTGCTGATATCATTGTTTAACTGGATGTAGTTTTGAGAACCGAAAGCAAATTCATTATTTTGAGGCACCGAAAAAAGTCCGTTATCATTGTTAATATTGAAATTATTGTAGTTGTTATTATTCATGAAATTAGGATTAAAATTACTGATATAATCATTATTTTTATATATAGGCGCTTCATTATTATTGATTTTTTCAATTATTTTTGGAACATTGAGATTTATTTTTTTTGTTTTAGAGATAGCTCCATCTTTATAAGGGGAATTCATTGAGGAATTAATTTTAAATTTTGAATGATGAGCGTCATTTATGCTTTTATTTTTCCCTTCTTGACTCTAAAATAAAAATTTTAATTCAATTTTTGTATTTTTAAATATCTAAATTTATTCTATTATTAAATAATTATAAGAATTTTAGAAAATTCTACAAAAGATGCTTAATTATTTTTAATTTAAAATTCATTTTAATAAAATCAAAAATTTTTTATTACCATAGAAGAAAAATTATCGGGATTAAAATTTATTACAGTTAATTCATCATTATTTAAATTTAGATTAGAATAAATATTATTTTCAAAGTCTACTGAATTATTGTTGTTGTTATTTGAGTTTGAATTATCTCTGTTATTTTTTTCTGATTTTTCTTCTGGTATTTTTACTTTTAAGCTTAATTTATTTTTGAGTTTAGAGATTCCTTGAGTTTCGATTTTTTTCTGATGATGAGAATTATCTTTAACATTTTCGTTATTGAATTCTTTTTTCATTTCGCATTGAACTTGATTTTCTTCTAATTTGAATTTGTTTTTAGAATCATTATTCTGTTCGATTTCGTAAATTTTCTCAGAAAAAGGATTATTATTAGTAATATTAGAAAAATTTAAAACTGGATAATTGTCTGAAATAGTTGATTGATTGAACCCTATTTTATTTTCAATTATGAATTTCCTAAAATTACTTTCAGCTGAATTTTTTTTACTATACATTGTTTCTGTAATATTATTCTCATTTGAAGGCATTTCTACAGCAATCTTATATTGATTTGATGTGATATTAGTCAAAGAATTTTTATTTTTATTTTCTTTTCCTATATTATTTTCAAAAGTTTTTTTATTATTTTTAATCCTTATATTATTACAATATTTCTTATTAGCTTTATTGGTTTTTTCTTCTTTTATTTTATTTAAATTTGGAGATTGTTTGGTTCTTCCATTTTTGTGGATTAATTTATTTTCATTATAATCCTTTTCAGATAGCCTTTCTATACTTTTACTGACTAAATTAAAAATTTTTTTATTGGCTTTGTTTAATTTTTCTCTTTTAAATGTATTATTAATTAAATTTTCTTTTCCTTTATTTTCATCAACTTTTTCTTCTTCTGATAAATAATCAATTTCATCTGAAATATCTGAAATCGAATCTGTATTATGATCTCTTTCGCTTGAAATTTTTTTTTTCATATGCTTAAATTCGCATAAATGAGTTCTTTTGATAAAAATATCTTCATACTAAAATATAATTATTTAACTTAAAATAATATTTATCTTAAAAAATAATTACAAAATTTTAAATTTATAAGAAATTTATGACTTCAAGATTTATTTATAAATTTAGATTTATTGAGAGAATAGAGAATAGAATATCAAAAAATTTAAAATATAAAATAATATAACTTGAATTTCAAATAAAAAATGTTAAGCTATTTAAATAAAAATAAATTAATTTAAAAATTAATATGTACAAATACATTATTGGAGATTAAAAGGAAAAAAAATTACGTCTCTATTCAGAAAAATTTCTCTGGCCTTTTCAGGAGTTGAAAAATGTTTGGTTACAAATTGTTTAATTTTATCTGCACTGCAATAAATCATAACTTTGTTGTTTTTATCAACTATACTTAAAAATACATCTATTCCACAAAGCAAACTCAATTCCATTGCTTTTTTTAATAATCCTCTTTTCCTTTTATAATAGGTTACCTAGAAGGAAATTAAAATTATTATGATTGAATAATCTTTTGAAGAGTTAAAGAAATTAAAGCTGAATACTTAAAAATAATTTATTACTTGTCTTATCCTTTCATCTTTTATTCTTTTTATCGATATTTTTTGTCTTCCCATTTGGATTAGTTTATATAAATTAATAAATTTATATATTTAGTGAAGATTAAAAAAATCTTTTACAGAAGAAAAATAAATAAATTTTATTTTCAAAACCTTATCATTCTTAGTTGTAAATTAATATAATAAAATTTTAAAAATAATAATTCAACAATTAATTATAACCGTTATTCCATCTAATTAAGGATTTTATATAAAATTAAATATTCCATATATTTAAGAATGTTATAAAGGAGCGAATATTTCTATTAAATGGGGATTGGGGATTGGGGATTGGGGATTGGGGATTGGGGATTGGGGATTGGG
>Ga0194116_10004242_pt1 | contig 16577 bp, 12 predicted proteins | sample TA2MahsurfametaG_4_FD_148617 | JGI IMG/M metagenome (GOLD analysis project Ga0194116, IMG submission 148617) | Freshwater microbial communities from Lake Tanganyika, Tanzania - TA2015008 Mahale S9 surface | ecosystem: Environmental > Aquatic > Freshwater > Lake | place: Tanzania: Lake...
ACGAACTATGTATCTGACCCTCAAGGATCCCGATTTATATGTGGTTCCCGAGGGCGAGACCGAACGTGACCAACTCTTTACCCAAGCGTCGGCGAAGATGGGTTACTTCTACATCCTTAGAAACGTGCTGTACGAGCGACCCAAAGTGCTTCGCATCGACGTTAGCCTTGGCTCATTTCGACCTGAGTTTGCTATGGACTTGGTGAATGCGGTGAACCAAGAAATCACCGATAAAATGGGTGTTGACCGAGTCGTAATCCATGGATTACCTCGATCTCTAGCCACCGAACTTATCGCAAAACACAACGCAGCCTACGGCAGCTACCGCTGGATCGCGTGTGCCGCACACCTTGAAAACTAACTGTAATGAACACTAAACACCGCACCACCCCGCACCCCAAGTTGCCCAACCCGCGACTGCACGACCGCCGCGACCCACGCAGCTACTTGGGTGATCCAGACTCTGACGACACCACCGATGCGCTCTGGGAACTCTTCTATACCGTAATCACAGACCACACCCCGGTCAACCCATCAAAAAACACCCCACAAACCCAAACCTCTAAAAACCAATCAACGCCATGAAAACCATAGCTTATTACATTCTAATCTTCGTTGCTGCCTTGGCCACTACCGCCGAGGCTGGCACCCCGCGACGCTTTCGCAAGGCCATACCCGCAAAAGCGACCCCAGCCCTATTCATCGCAGACTCCTGCGTCTACGGCAACTGCTGGGACGGGGTGGGCACCGCCCGCGACGCCCAAGGCGACCTCTACCACGGCCGCTGGTATAAAGGGGTACCGCACGGCTTCGGAAGCATTTACTTCAGCAGCGACGAGCGTACCGCCGCATACGGCGAGGGCACCATCCTTATTGCCCGATTCAATGAGGGCAAGCTGGACGGACTCTGCACCTTTGACCGCCCCGGTAACCGCCGTCTGGCGGTGCAGTACCGCAAAAGCACGACCCTTGACAACTTTACCCTCAAAGAAGGCATTAAACCACCCGCTGCACGCTTTGAGCTACCTGGGCAGTTTGATTGGGCGGGCTACGAAGTGCGCCGCAACGAAATCCTTAAGCGCGACCACAGCGCCCAAGTGTTGGTGGATGTACACCAAGCACCTGGGGCAATCTATACATTAACAACCACCCTGTTCTTCAATGGGATACCCGTGCCCTTTATTATTGACACAGGCTGCTCCACCACCTCGATCAACAAAGAGACCATGGCCTACTTGCGCCGCACCGGCATCATCATGGTGCCAGGCGAGCTGCACACCTACATCACGGCTTGCGGACACATGGAATTCCGCGACTACATAATCAACGCCATTTCGTTTGGCGGAATCGAGTACGGCCCTTTTACCGTGAGCGAAACCGAGGGCGACAACCTATTGGGTATGGACATTCTCTCTTCATTCGGAGCCCTCAACATCAACTTCGAGCAGGGCAGCTTAAAACTCAACTAACTATGGCATCTAAAGAAAGCAATCGCGGAATTGCCCGCATGGCCAGCATGCAGGCGGTGGCCCATATGCCTATGATCTTGGGCGGAAGCACCAAAACTCGTCCTCCCAAAGTCTACCGAGTCATCGACGGCCAAGTTATCTACCACCTCGGTCATTGCGACTGGTTCTTGGGCAACCCGCCCGAGGAACGCCTGTACTACCGACACCACCTTATCGGAACCTTCTACCACCCCAACTTGATACTCGCCCAGTACGACGTCGGTGGCGAAGCCAAAGTTGCCGTGGATACCCGAATGCCCGATTGGTATGTGCTGTGGATCGGAACCCGAGTCGACGAAGACTTTGCTCCCCCCGGACTACCATGGGACTGGATCCCAGTATGCTGGACCCCAAGAGCTCCAAAAGACCGCATCATGGCCGCCGGGCAGCGCATGTTCAAGGCTTGGTTGCTCGACCAAGGCTTCGCGCGACCCGACCAAAACCATGTCGAACTGAATGTCGACGACTGGTACCCATCCCAATCACTTCACCCCATATTTCAAGAAGTCACCAACCAAAACCCTAAAACTTAGTAGCCATGAAATCCTTCATCACCTTGACATTAACCTTGGCAGTGGCCATCGCCACCCAAGCCCAAAAATCACAAGTAGAGCCAAACGAGCTCCCAACCTACCCCGCCCTGCCTGCGGGCCTACTTGTCGTACCACCCGCCCACTACCTGCAATGGACGTGCGACACATCAAGTGAAGACCAAACCTTGTTCTTTACCGAGTACGCGCCAAGCTACACCTACCACGTACTTACTGAGAAGTACGACGGCTACGATAGTGCCGCCATCGTCCTCGTCAGCTGCCACAACTACGGGTACTCAAGCACCCCCACTCAAGAACTTGAAACCGCTCTGAGGCTATTCGAAACCGTAGAATGGGACTCCATTGAGTACCAGGTGCCCATTAAAGGGAGCCTGAGGCAGCAACACAAGCGGAATGCAAGCTTACCTGAAAACACCCCACTAATTAGTGCAACAAAGGGGAAACGGATAGTGGACTTGACTGTGTATTACTTTGAGGAAGAGCCACATTATCAAATATTCAGCTACGAGCAACCATGAGCGACAGCTTGATGGATAGTAGTAAGGCGCGTCTAATTAATGCAACAGACGATTTCAATCGTCTATACCAGTGATATAACCGAGGCAGTCCGCTACCCTCTCTTCGCGTTACCCGAGCACTGGATGACTTCATTGACTGTAATGGTTAGCCTAAACGCATAAGCATCGATAATGGCCCGTAGTACACAAGCCTTTAGTGCAGCTCTAGGCTATTAAGCAAGAGATTGAGCTGCAGCTTTTTCAGCCGGGCAAGCTGACAAAGAACTGCTACATCGAGCGTTTTTACCGCACTTACCTGACATATTTCTTTGACGACTGTGTTCACGTATGTGTCATGAGTCTAAACAAATATAGAAGTATTCACATCTCAAGTGAAATAACTTTTCGACTAATTGAATCACTAAGTATGCGGCAAATGATTATTAAAAGAATCAAGAAAATCGTTAATTTAGCATTACTATAAATTTTTGAGTAAAAATTAGAACTTAATCAAATATCTAAAACATTGAATTATTATGAGTGAAGAATTAGAATTTACTCTTGACGATGAAAACCTGGTTTTCGGTTACCTTGACAATGTAGAGATTGATTTATGGGATGTTATTGACTCCATTTATCTTGATAGATTAGTGTCTTTAAAAGACACACTTGATAAAAAACAAATTGAGAACCTGATGGATCACTACAATGATCTTGTTTTTTCAAAATTTCGAAATTTTGTGGAATGTAGAGCAGACGAGTTTGAAGAGATCGAAGATGCTACAGGCTTATGGGGACACTATTCGTTTGTTATTGGAAACCAAATAAAAGAACGGGTTGAAGCAGTTGAGGAGCTGAAGTCAATTATAATATCCGATTTCGTTTCTGTCGATAATTTCCCTTAACTTGGCTATTGTTAATCGGCACTTAATCTTTATTGCATCATTGGAAATTTAAATTAATTGCAGCTGAAACATCAATCGAATTATCTCTTAATAGTCTATTATTAAGCCTACAAGTTTCGCGATTTAGCAAACTTTAAGCAACTTGCTAATCAATGTCAAACAAAAACTTTCCAGGAATTCACTCACTTGCCCATTTTAAGGCTGTTCATACATCTTTTTAAAGACAATTAGAGTCAAAATCATATAATTTAAATCACGGTTTATATAAAATATCATATTATATTTGAGCGTGACAGGTGCAATAGACTGTAATGAATAGAATTAAAGAGGCACTAGAGGAGCGAGGAATCAAGCAAACTTGGCTGGCTCAGCAAATAGACAAGAGCTTCGCCATGGTTAATGCCTACGTACAGAATAGGCGGCAACCATCCATTGAAGTACTCCGTGAGATAGCCTCAGTGTTAGATATTGATGTTCGAGACCTGCTAATGCCTACTAAACCAGATAGCCATGACTAAAGCAATTCATGAGTTCATAGGTTCAGGATCTCGACACAAGCTTATTGTTTGCCCATCAGAGTTCGATGGATTGAGTTATACGGACATAGGTAAATCGTTGTCCTTGAAAATCAAATCCGAGTCTACCGCTTCAAAGATTTCTTTGATTGCTCAAGGTGAGCTCGAAAAAATCATGAATGATTCATTAAAAGAGCATTCAGATATAGGGGCATACATAGCTATCAAAAACCTAGGTATTCTCCTGGAGCCTAATTTAAAACTGGACATCACAGCGTTTTTCTCACGCTACAGTGCAACCAATCCTTTGTTTATTCATTGGAGGGGAGCCATAAAACAGAACAAACTGCATTTCCTGACCGAGGAGAACGGAGTAACTATTAACCTTGACAATATCAGCCACATCATAGCATGAAATACCAAGAACTAATAAATTTTGAACCAATCACTGAGGTTGTAAAATTCAGTGAAACCCATAAAGATGATTACCAGAAAAATCTGGTCAAGACTTTTGTTTTTTCGAAAACATTCAAGGATCATTTGATTCCACTAATGGTTCGGAACATAGATTTCGAAACTTCTGGTGAGTCCTTTGGATTACAAGTGGTTGGTAACTATGGTACGGGTAAATCACACCTCATGTCCTTAGTTTCCCTTATTGCGGAAAATGCCGAATTACTACCACTGGTTCAAGAAGAAAAGCCAAGGAAGGAACTCGAAAAGATTTCTGGAAGATTCAAAGTACTTCGTTTTGAGTTGGGTGGAACGGATAGCCTCTGGGATTTCGTCACCTATAAAATCGAGGATTATTTCAAGTCCTTAGGTTTGACCTTCTCTTTTGATGGGCACGGAATGATTACCTATGCAGACAAACTGAAAATTATGATGAGTGAGTTCGAGGAAAAATTTCCCGACAAAGGCTTTCTTATCGTGATTGATGAAATGCTCGCCTACCTCAAAGGAAGGAGCACTCCAGATAAGTTGAATCAAGATTTACAAGTTTTGCAGGCACTAGGCCAAACATGTGATTCAAGTAAATTCAAATTCATTTTTGGTGTCCAGGAAATGATATATCATTCTCCGGAATTTCAGTTTGCCGCAAGCATGCTGCAAAAAGTAAATGACCGCTATAAAGACATCATCATTACCAAAGAGGATGTTGCGTTCATCGTTAAGAATAGACTGTTGCGTAAGGATGAACATCAAAAGCAGGCAGTTAAAGAACACCTTGACAGATACCTAAGTATGTTTACAGATATGCACGGTAGAACTCAGGATTATATTGATCTTTTCCCTGTTCATCCGACCTACTTCGAGAACTTTGAGCGCATTCGAATCGGAAAAAGTCAACGTGAAATATTAAAGACCCTTTCCAACCAATTTAAAGAGATACTGGATCAGAATATACCCACAGATAATCCAGGTCTTTTGACCTACGATAAATACTGGGAGGATATTCAAAAGAGCCAAGACTTAATGGCTGAGCCGGATATCCGAAAGGTCAAGGAAATCACTGATACTATCAATGATAAGATCGAATCGTACTTCATTGGCGTCAGAGCTTCAAAGAAAGACATAGCCAAACGCATTACCAATGCTTGTGCCATCAAGTTGTTGCAGCATGAGCTCAATAAACAAAACGGCACTAATGCTGAACATTTGGTTGACGACTTGTGCCTAACAGACAAGCTGGCATCGGACCGTGATTTTCTGATGGACATCATGGACTCCACTGCTCAACAGATTATCACAGCTACATCTGGTCAGTACTTTGATAAGGACCCGGAGAATGGGGAGTATCATTTGCGGGTTGAAGGCGGAATTAACTTCGATCAGAAGATTAAAGATTATGCCGCCACAATGGCCTTGTCTCAGAAAGATGAATACTTCTTCATGTTTCTCGAGGTTAATCTTCCGCTCGACCATGATACCTACCGGACTGGATTTAGAATTTGGGAACACTCTATTGATTGGAAGACACACAAGACCTATCGTGACGGTTATATCTTCTTCGGAAATCCAAATGAAAAGTCAACCACTCATCCTAGGCAACACTTCTACATGTACTTCATGCCCATCTTTGATGATAGCAAGAAGAAACGCAATCATGAGGAAGATGAAGTTTACTTCATTATGGATGATTTGTCCAAAGAATTTAAAGACGCTGTCATCCTTTACGGGGCGGCTAGAGCACTAGAAGTTCGTGCCGACTCTTCGCAAAAGCCTACATACAGGCAGAAGATAGATGAATTAAACAAGAAAGCCCGTTCCCTTTTTGATGCCGAATATGTCCAGGTCACCAAAGTAGATTACCAAGGAAAAGAAACCCCTTTAAGCGGTTATCATTTACCAGGATCTGGTTCAACCAAAGAACAAGTCTTTTCTGAAGTTGCCTCTTTGGTTTTTGAGAAATGGTTTGATAATGAACGACCTAACTACCCCAAGTTTACACAACTCAACACTCCAATTACAAAAGATAATTTTGATCGCCTGGTTAAGCAGGCATTGACAAAAATTGCCACACCGGAGCAAGCGAACCGAGATGGCGAGGGTGTTTTGAATGGATTAGGGCTGTGGGTTCCCGGAGGTCTTGACTACAGCCATTCTCCTTATGCCAAGAGCTTGATGCAAATGCTTAAGGACAAAGGAAAGGGAAAGGTGCTCAACAGAGAGGATATTATTGAGCTTGTTGAGAACAGCAAGAACTTATGGCTGACAAAAGACTTCAGTATTGAGGCTGAACTAGAGTTTGTGGTGATGGCTACTTTGAGTGCTATTGAGGGAATTGAAATCTCCTTATCGTCAGGAAGAGCCATTAATGCTACCAACTTGGGTGATCTGAAAGACCTTTCATCAGAAGACTACTTTTCATTTTCCCATATCAAGTTCTCGGAGGATTATAATGAAGCCGCTCTAAAGGCCATGTTTATTGGAATATTAGGTCGAGATCTGAGTAAGCAACTTAAGGACCCTTCAACCTATACGAGTTTAGCTCAAGCGTCCACGGAATGGGCAAAAAGAGCAGTTACACTCAGTAGCATCATACAAAATGGTTACACAAGCAACGGCATTACCATACTTTCAGCGGATGAAGCCAAAAACCATCAGAAACATTTCCTGGCATTTTCTAGATTCTGTGACAAATTGAATTCGTTTAATTCCGAAGCCAAGATGAAAAACTTTAAGTTTTCCGTGGAAGAGGTGAACCGTATACTAGAATCCAGAAAGGATATTGAGGCCATTGAGAAACAGATTAATGAGTTAAAAGATTTTGAAGGACTGATAAGTTACTTGCAGCAAAGCAAACAGTATGTAGTTGACCAAAGTTTTAAGGATGAGATTACAAACACTGTTGCTAGACTTCAAGAATGTTTAACGTCAGATGACCTAGATGTAAAGGCTTCGTTCAAACAAGAACTTGAAGACCTAAAAGCGAGATACGCAGATTGGTACCTCAAGCAATATCTAGAATACAGGATCAGTCAAAAGGATCATGCAGAGAAGCTCGCCTTGTTAGATTCAGATGACAAGCGAGTCTGTGACATCTTGAAGGAAATGGAATTCCTACCCACTGGAACTTTCCATAAATGGCAAGACAACCTGAATAAATTACAAGTTGCCGATACAGCTGTCAATAAAGACCAAGTACTTCACATTCCATATTGGGATTTTAACCCATGGGATTTTAACGGCCAGCCAAAACAGTCGGTAAAAATGTTGAAGAGTGAGTTGGAAGGCATTCTTTCTGCTTGGACTAAGGCCTTGCTGGATTCCTTGGAAGACCCAATGGTGAAGAAAAACATTGGTCTGCTGGACAATACTGAAAGTCAGCTATTGGAAGCTTTTAAAAATTCAGGCGAAGTGAATTTACAAAACGCACTGAATGTTTCTTCAACTATTATGAAGTTGTACAAGGGTCTGGAAAAAATTGAATTACAAGCAGACCAGCTTAAAACAACTTTTAATAAACCAATGACACCTGACGAAGCCATTGAAGCCTTCAGAACCTATGTGGATCAAATCTCAAGAGGCAAGGAAAGAGATAAGGTGAGAATCATATTGAAATAACGAACATGGAAAAGACACAACAAACCATAACCGTACTAGGAAAAACCTTCAACTCCGAAGAAGAGCGCAGAAATTATTTCCGTGAAGAACTTAGAAAAAAGTTACCGGAGCTCAAGCAAATGGAAGGGTTTCCAATTGGTGAGGATGAAGACATTCTGAATTTATCTGATCCCCCATACTACACAGCATGTCCAAACCCATGGTTAAATGACTTTGTTGCAGAATGGGAGGAAGAAAAAAAACAATTAGAGGAAAGTGGCTTACGTTCTGCTGATTTTAAGGTTGATGAGCCTTATGCTGCGGATGTGAGTGAAGGGAAAAACAATCCAATTTATAATTCCCACACATATCATACGAAAGTGCCTCACCCCGCAATAATGAGATATCTTATGCAATACACTCAACCAGGCGATGTTGTATTAGATGGTTTTGCTGGTACAGGTATGACAGGTGTAGCAGGAAACTTCTGTTCCCAACCAGAGAGTCAAATAAAATATTCAATAGAAGCAACGAATCCATATTCCAAATGGGGCAAAAGGAACGTAATTTGTAATGACCTGTCAACCATTGCATCATTTATTGCCTATGGATTTAATGGTAAAAAAGATCTTTTGGCTTATCGTAAACGTGTTTCTGCAATAATAGATGAAGTAGAACAAGAGTATTCTTGGATGTATTCAACGATTGATCCAGATAGTGGCAAAACGTGTCCTGTAAACTATGTAGTCTGGAGTGATGTTTATCAATGTGGATCTTGTTTAACAGAGCACACCTTTTGGGACTTCGCTGTTTCAAAGGAAAAATACAAAGTAAACACAGAGTTTAATTGCCCATCGTGTCAATCATTACAAACAAAAAAGTCATTAATTAAAGCTTGGCGCACGGATATATTGAATGGACAAACATTCCGAGAGGTCAAACAATTTCCAGTTCAGATCTCTTATAGAATCGGTCGGTCAAGTAAATTCAAAAATCCAGACCAAAATGATTTTGCAATACTCGACAGGATTAATTCGTTACAAATCACTGATTGGTTTCCTGACTATGAAATATCTCAGGGTGATAAAACTAGTGATCCAATAAATAAAGGTGTCACAAAGATTTTTCAACTATACACTAAACGAAATCTCATAACCCTTTCAAGCATTAAAGCGAGAATCAATAAGCTCGATGTTCCTTATTATAATTTCGTTATGACGGCCTTAGATCATGGGATGAGTAAAAGGGTCAAGCACGGAGATTGGTCATTTCCCATGAGTATATTGAACGGTACTCTTTATTTGCCATCATTGACTCGTGAAAATACGCCTTTTAATTTTTATCGTACAAAACTTAAAAAACAAGCAGAAGCACTAATAAAAGTTAACGACAATAATTTAATTAGCACTGGTTCTGCTACTCAGTTGTTGATTGAAAAGAACTCAATTGATTACATTTTTGTGGATCCCCCGTTCGGTAAAAACATTATGTATTCTGAGTTGAATATATCGAACGAAAGTTGGATTAAAGTCCGAACCAATAATAAGCCGGAGGCCATTGAAAATAGAACTCAAAATAAAAACGTATCAGATTATCAAGGTTTGATGTATGAATCATTTAAAGAGTTTTATAGGGTATTAAAGCCTTCGAGATGGATGACCGTTGAGTTTTCAAATACAAGTGCAGCTGTTTGGAACGCAATACAAAGTAGTTTGCAAAGAGCAGGATTTGTTATATCCAATGTAACAGCTTTAGATAAGGAAATCGGGAGCTTCAATGCAGTAAATTCTTTAACCGCAGTTAAACAAGATCTGGTTATTTCTTGTTATAAACCATCCTTAATATTTAATAATAGGTTTGATAATAATTCTTCTAAAGATGTTGGAGTTTGGGATTTTATTGATGAGCATTTGAAACACTTGCCGGTTCATATTCTTAAGGATAATGCGACTGCCGCACTCATAGAAAGGACACCAAAAATATTATTCGATCGATTGATTGCCTTTTATGTTCAAAAGGGGTTGCCAGTACCGATTGATGCAAGTGCTTTTCAGATTGGACTACGGGACAAATACATTGAGAGAGATGGAATGTATTTTAACAATGAACAAGTTCAGGAATATGATCAGAAGAAATCAGCTAACCCCGAATTTATTCAGTTATCAATTTTAATATCCTCTGAACAGGATGGGGTGCTCTGGTTAAAAAACCTTTTAACCGAAAAATCCATGGCATATCAGGAGATCCAACCTCTTTGGATACAAGCATTAGCTGGTGCTCGAAAAGGTGATGTCATCCCTGAATTGGCAGCTATCTTAGATGATAACTTCTTAAAGGATGAACAAGGTAAATGGTTTGTTCCCAACCCAGAGAAAGAAGCTGATCTTGAGAAGCTAAGGACCAAACGATTGCTTAAGCAGTTTGAAGCGTACAAATTAGAAGCATTTAAGCCTAAAGGCAAGATAAAGGAAGTACGTGTAGAAGCGTTGCGCGCAGGATTCAAGGAAGCCTACCAAGACAAAGATTTCAAGACTATTGTTCAGATTGGAGATCGCATTCCGAACAACCTGTTGATGGAAGATGAAGTCCTATTGCAGTTTTACGATATAGCAGTTTCTAGGGTGTAGGATGTTTTATCAAGGCAAAGCAGTTGAATTATTAGGGGAAAAAGTAGTTCTCGGTCGAGAAGTTGTTTGGATACGATTTCCGGAGGATGACTCGATCAAGCAGGTAGCCAAGTCTGAACTAACAAATGGCGTGGATCAATTGCAGATACCTGCAATAAAGTACATTTCCATAGCAGCCAAAATTCAAGACGAGGTCGCTCGTAAGAATATCTTGGCGCCCTATGAAAGTAGCCTCATCCCCTTGCCGCATCAGATTCTTGTCCTTGAGAAGGTGATGCAGTCGCCTCAAAACAGATTTCTACTTGCAGATGAAGTGGGAATGGGTAAAACGATTGAAACAGGGCTTATCCTCAAGGAATTGAAGCTAAGAGGAGAGATCAAGCGTGTTTTAACCATCGTTCCTAAATCGTCCATGCTGCAATGGCAGAGCGAATTAAACGAGCATTTCAACGAGGTGTTTCATATCTATGATTCAGATGTGATTACGTCTATGGCGCGAACCTTTTCCAACATCAATGCAGATGAAGAATTCAACTTTTGGCGCCAACACAACCAAATTATCGTTTCAACCGATGCATTAAAGCCGCTGGAAAGTAGACAAGGATGGTCAAAGGAAAAGGTGGATGACTATAACAAATACAGAATGGAGGCGGTACTCGATGCGGATTTTGATTTGGTCATCATTGACGAAGCACATAAAATGGGTGGGGCAAATGCCACTGTTTCCCGTTATGTACTGGCGCAAGAGCTGTGCAATACCGTTCCCAATGTGCTACTACTAACAGCCACTCCACACAGAGGCAAGTCTGATCATTTTAGACGCGTCTTACAACTCTTAGATCCGGACGCATTTGATGGTGAAGGTTTGCCTGAAATCGCAGAACTCGAACCCTACGTCATTCGAACTGAAAAACGCCTTGCTGTAGACTACGATGGAAAAAAGTTGTTCAATAAGCGACAAACGAATTTGCTTCGCGTCTCTTTTGATATCAATCGCCATCAAAAACAAATGGCTTTGTATCAGGCGGTTACTGATTATGTGAAAACCGGCTTTAATCAAGCATCTAGAACTGGGAACACATCAGTTGGCCTTATCATGGTCTTGTTTCAACGTCTAGTAAGTAGCTCCACAGCAGCAATTTTATCTGCTATGCGTGGGAGACTTTTGAGACTTCAAGCGGATGAAGCGGAATCCATTTCAGACTTTACGGAAGATTGGGATTCAAATTCGGAGGAATTCACCGAATACTTTGATTTGGAAGGAATCCACTATGATCAACACTTTTCACAAGGCAAAGATGAGATAGCCATTTTGCAAGGCCTAATTCTGATGGCAGAACAATGCCAGATTGAAGAAACAGACGCAAAAGCTGAAGCATTACTCAAGAAGCTGAAAGAGCTGGAATCACAAGACTTAACGCATCCGCCAAAGATTTTGGTCTTCACCGAGTTCAGGTCCACCCAAGCCATGTTGAAGCAATTCTTTGAAAAGAATGGTTACCAATGTGAGTCTATTAACGGAAGTCAAGATCTGGATCAGCGCAAGGTAGCCTTGACGAATTTTAAGAATGAGTCACGCATAATGGTAGCCACCGATGCAGCTGGAGAATCATTGAATATGCAGTTTTGTCATATCATATTCAATTATGATCTCCCATGGAATCCTATGATGATAGAACAGCGCATTGGGCGTGTTGATCGTATTGGGCAGAAGCATGAAGTCAAAGCTTTTAATATCCTCACTGAAAACAGTGTTGACCTACGCGTTTATGAGGTTATAGAAGAAAAACTTCAACACATCATGAACCAGCTTGGCATTGATAAAACTTCTGATGTCCTTGACTCCACAATAGATGTAAAAAAGGTGAACAGGCTATACTTACAAAGCTTGTTGGATCCCAAACGATTTGAGTTCGCTGGCGATCAGTGGCTGCATGAAATCAGAAATAAGCTCCGGGATTTTCAGAGCACGGAGGGTGTTCTTCCCCAGGTAGATGAATCGGAAATAGAGTCTAAGAAAGCATCGGATGTAAAATATAGCCCTTTACCTAATTGGATTGAGTCCATGCTCAACCAATACTGTTTGGCGCATAATGGCCGATTTGAACCTAATCTGCTCGGGTATATTGATGTTGATACGAAAGGATACAAAGGCAAAATATCATTTGACGCTGAAGTGGCGTTAAACAACCCTGATGTTGAACATGTAACCTTGCAACATGGTCTCATCAAATCTTTGTTGCTTGGACTCTCAGAATTCACTGAAGCAACCAAAATACCAATAATCGAATTTCAAGGAGAAACGGATATGCCTGGTTTTTGGGGACTCTGGAAATTGACCGCTACAAGTCAAATTGATACCAAGACAACATATCAGCCTTTGTTCATATCGGATGACGGAAAAATTTATCCTGCTTATGGAAATGATATTTGGTCGAGGTTAGTGAATGATCATGCCTTACAAATAAAAGGTTACACGGACAATATTGATATTGAGTCCTTAGCAAAAGATCAATTACTGCTAACCTTTCAGAACCTTGAAGGCAAAATTCTTGAGCAATCTGCCGGTAAGCGCAGTAACAAGGATAATTCATATCAATATCAGAGAAGTCGCATAGAAAAGATTGGTATCGCCAATATTCGAGATGCGAAATTGAAGCGGCTTGACCAAGAACACCAATCTTGGATTGATGCATTTGATAAAAATCAGACTGTACTACCAGACCTGAAACACCTATTAACATTGAGGATAGATGGGTAATGCTTTATTAGGACATATCGATAAAATTCTGCAGGACTTACCATCGGAAGTTGTATTGATTGAGAATAATGATGGTTTTCTGTTCAGAGATGACGTACTGAAGCATATGGAGCTCAGAGGTATGGTGGTATGCGCTGGAATGGTATTACAACAGCGCATTGAATTTGAATTGAAAGAACCAGGAGTAAAACTCATACTCTTAAATCCTGATTTTAGAAACTATCTAGAAGATATTACGGCTGTTGCAGATCGCTTCGAATTTTTATTGTCTGACTATATCGAAGGTTATCATACACCAACAATCATTGATGCGCCCTTGCCTGTATTGGATGAGTTGTTTGATGGACCTAGTCTTTTTGGTCTATCAAAGGCAGAGACGCAAAAAAAAGTGTCCGATATTTCTTCGCTCATAGGTTTGAAAGATCAGGAAATAAAGAAATCATTGCTTTCTGAGGTTGATGCCGAACTCAAAAAGGAAATGATTGACTGGAACTTGATTTCCTACAAATTGGCCGAATTGATTAATCTATCATTCAAGCTAAACCGACCTAATGAAATTGATGAGATCATCAGAAGAGTAAATGAGGTTTTCCAAGAATACCGTGCACAATCCTATAAGCAAACCATAAACTCTAATGCTCTTAAGCATCCTCAAAATGTCTGTCGAATTCTAGAGCATCTTGATTTTAATTACAAGGATAAAAAAGTCGCACTGGTTGTTGTAGATGGAATGAGTATTTGGCAATACCGGCTTATATCATCTGCCTTTCAAGGTTCTAAAGATGAAAAGACGACTCTTTCTTGGATTCCGTCTATTACTCAACTATCAAGACAGGCAATATTTCGAGGTGACACGCCTGAGTATGAATATAGCCAAAGTCCTCAAAGCGAAGAAAAGCTATGGTTTAATTTTTGGCAAAATAAAGGGCTGCTAAAGCACGAGATTTCCTATCAGTATGATTCTCTTGATGAGCAAATGCTCAATGGCGTTCAAAAATTAGCCGTTGTGTACAAGGATCTAGATTCCTACATGCACGGCAACTGTAAGGACTATTTAGACTTAAAAGGTCTTACAGAGAATTGGGTAAAGCGTTCACATATTGGTCAGGCTATTAATACTTTGCTAGAATTGGGTTTTACTATTTTCTTGACCACAGATCATGGTAATGTCGAAGCATCCGGGTGGCGTGGATTAAGTGCACGAGAAAAGTTAGGCCAAAGACATAAGTCAGGTAGTCGTGGCGAACGCCATTTAGAGTATTCTGAGCAGTTTCTTTTTGACGAATTCGTAAAGAACAATCCGGATATACAGAAATCAATCGTTCGTGAAGAGCATGCCATTTACTTCAAAGATAATCTGAGCTTTAGTAAGAAAAATCAATTGGTTACTCATGGCGGTGCTCACTTCCTTGAGGTCGTTGTCCCATTTGTAAGAATCACCAACCATGAATAAGACCATAGATATAAACCAAAGGATTCCGTTAGATGTACTCCACGTTGCACTTGAGTCATATCTCAATGGTACCTACAGTAATGACTACATCATAGAGCAATTAAGACTTGAGTATTCCGGAGATAATAGAATTAAAAAATCCTTACGTATTGTCAACAAGATTGTTCCCAACAATCCAATTATTGCCAAACTCTCAGAACACCCTGCGGAAGTGAAAAACGCACTAAAAAAACGCAAAGACCGGAATGTTATATTGATAGCCTTGTTGTGTTCAGCTTTTCCTTTTGCCTTTGACGTGCTTCAAACGTTTGGGAAATTCTTTTTAGTTCAAGACACCATAAATTCAGAGACCATTAAGAAGTCAATTGCAGGTGTGTACGGAGGGAATCGTGCAACAGAGAACGGTTTATATAGTGTTGTGCCAATGTTACTTGAAGCAGGCTTCTTTGAAAGAACTAAGCCAGGATTGTATAGCGTGAGTAAAATGGCAACCGTTGTTTCCGAAGTTAGTATAACCGCTTATAAAGAAAGCTTTATTATAAATAATGGGATCCTTTTACCTCACCACGAATTAGATCCCTATTTTAATTTTCTTCAGTAAAAACTTGTACTCCTATCAGGCACAGCCCCGAGTCAATTCAATCTACTCCTCAAACTCCAATTCGAAGTATACACCATGATCACCAATTTTATATTGACTACTGCGGTACTTAAAATTAACAAGTAACTCAAAGGGCAAGAAATGCTTGATGAGATTTGTTTCTATAAGGGGATTTCGTTTCACCAAACCTAATCATAAGACCGCAAGACGCAAGAAAAACCCTTAACCCGAGTTTTTGCAAATACATCTCAGTGTTCAGGGGAACACAGCCCGGTGTTACGTCTGCTGGAGGAATATTGTTTATTAGCGCTGTGATACGAATTAATCGAATAAAAATCCATGATTTCCGTGCTCAGATTCATTGTACGGAGTTCCAATAATGCCATCACGGTACCCCTCACAGTATTCGAATTCAAACTCTAACTCAATGTTATCTGGTCCTTCTATGATGCAAGTACCCGTGACATACCAATATCCAGTGTCATGCGCATGCTGTATGCTTTTTTCCTCTAGATCCCATTCTTTTGCCTCATTATCATCATATTCAATGCCATTTTCTTCAATATAATCTTCATATGAATATTCAAAGGCCCAATTACTTATTGTGATTCGTGAATCATCACCATCTAGCAATTCAAAAAGACGATGAGGCTCTTCCTCTGCTATAACTTGATATTTACGCAAATTGCTATGAACATCTTTATAAATGGCCAATTTTCTATCGTCGGTATTATTTATCGAAATTAGCTCTAACCAAAGTCGTTCGATTTCATTTTCTTGTGACATTTTTTCTTGCTACAGATTAATATCGTTATTTTTCTTCAGATATCGTCGAAAGATAAACTTTTTGAATTTGTTCGATTGTTTCTTTTACAATTATACTAAAAAATATTTAAAATACATACATCAAACAACATCATCGACACCGTTAAAATCAATCAATTCCTCACAAAATACCATACTGATTCCTGTGTCTTTAAAATCAGATTTTTCTTGGGCTTTCCTAAAAAAATCAAAAAAATACTTAGCTCTAGAGAGCGCGTCGTGCTTCATTTTATTGACTTATTAATTTGGGGGAATTCATCTTCACGAATCTGTATTCCCCCCAG
>Ga0194116_10004244_pt1 | contig 16574 bp, 19 predicted proteins | sample TA2MahsurfametaG_4_FD_148617 | JGI IMG/M metagenome (GOLD analysis project Ga0194116, IMG submission 148617) | Freshwater microbial communities from Lake Tanganyika, Tanzania - TA2015008 Mahale S9 surface | ecosystem: Environmental > Aquatic > Freshwater > Lake | place: Tanzania: Lake...
CCAATCCCCAAATTTTAATGATGTAAATAAAAACTTTTTGAAAAATATAGGTATTGATTGATTATATTGAAAAAATTTTTTAAGTCCTTTCTAATAGATGGCTTTTCATTTTTCTTAAATGATTAAATTTATTTTTTCATTCTTAATATTTCAAATTTTTTATGTAAATTAGAAAAAAAGTAAAAAATGAATATGCATATTTAGTTTAGATAAAACCAACAAGCATGAAATTAAATAACATATATAAACCAAAAATTTAAAAAGTTAAAAATAAACCCAAATACAAAAATATCAATCAATCAATCATAATATATTTAATATCTTTAAAAGTTAAAATTTAAATGGACTTAGACAAAGGAAAAAAAGAAGATTTATTCTGGAAATATTTGCTTGGAATAGGTGCAAGCTTAGGCGTTGGTTATTTAGCTTATAAAGCTTTATTTCCTAAACAAAAATTCATTGAATCAATAGATAGCCTAGCAAGAAACGAAGCCGAAGAAAGATACTTGATTTTAAAAGACATTAAATACAATTTATATTTAAAATTGCGATTTAATCTCGAAGAAGTTAATCAACCTTTACAACATCAAAGAGCCGCAATAAAAGGAGTGCTTATACTAGAATTTGATCTTCTGAAAATCAAAAACTTAATTATGGAATTTGGAGGATATATTTTAGAATTCACTAATTTATCAACTAATCAAAATGTGAAATATTCTCATGATATAGATTCGAAGAAAGTTCTGATTGACTATTCGAATTTAGTTAGAGGAAAGAACAGATTTATAATTTACTTTTCAGTGAAAGAGTTTCATAAAGGGATTATTTATAATGATCAAGTAAATTCCTTATCTTCTAGTTTTCTATTTCTTTTTTATGAATATAAATAGAGTAGAAGGTTTTTTAATTTATATTCATATTTAAAAATTGAATTGTTAAAAATTTTAAATTTTTATTTTAATCAGATTTACTTCACTGATTTTCAACTATTTGGGGCTCATAATTTGTTCCCTTGCTTTGATCAGCCAGATCTGAAATCTGTAATTAATCTACTTTTATCATTGCCCAAATCAATGCAAGCTTTTAGTGTTTCAGAACACAATTTAATTGATTATTCAAGTTATAATAATCCTGAATTTTTTGAAAATATTTTAAGGAAAGGTCTTGAAATTATTAATAAAGGTAAATATAATAAATAAAGTAATTTAATATTATCAACAAACAAATATAATATTCATTTAATTTTTTTTTTCAATCAATATTTATGAAAATGAAAAATTATTGATTCAATATTAAATATCAGATGAATTCAATTTTCTGAGTTTTACCACAATACCTTTGCCTATGTATTCTTTCTTCTTTTGCGCGGGAGATCTCAAGGTTGAAGAATATAATTCTATAAAGTAAAACTTAATTAAAAATCTTACAAATTTTAATAACTATTTCATATAACCTTTAATCTATATAAAGAAAATATATAAATTTTTTTCTTATTAAAAATAAATTTCCAATAGCAAGAAAATCTCACAAAGAATTATTGTTACAAGAAGCAGAAGCGATATTTCTGAAGAAACAAGAAATAATATTTTCGAATTTACAGACCTATTTTTAAATTATTTTAAACAAACACTTGATATCGATTATTTCCCATGTCCATTCATCAATCATATTTTCCTTCCTCATGGAGTTGAAATGAAAGAGAAGTCTTTGGATAACTGCTGTAATATAATCTATCCTGATGTTTTTCTTGATAAGATTAAGAACAGGAATGATTATTTATTCTTTTTAACTTTGATTGGAAAGTCATTGTAAATCAAATTTTGAATTATATAAATTTTGTTTTTAATAAAAAATATAGAATAAATCAAATTTTCGGACATAATATATCACTAAAATGGTGGGATGATTTTTGGTTTAAAGAATCTTTATCTATTTTTCTTGCTTATGAATTGAATTATAAAATTTCACAGTTTGATTTGCCATCTAAAAAAGAAATAATCAATGTAAAATCTTTTTAAGTTTAACATATTTTTTAATCAATGATAAAATATAGTTAATTTTTTGTAATTATGAAATTCCATTTAATTCTAAATAAAACATTTTAAGGAGTTGTGAAAATTAAATTTAAAAAAGTGAATAAATTATGAAATAAAATATTAAATTATTTTCATAGACATTCAAGGATATTGGTGATCTTAAAGATATTTGGTGTTTGTTTATTAGGTTTAATTCAAAAGCTTACACCTTTGACAGGGACAACAGAAAAAACCATCCAGTTATTAAAGAAATAGAGAGAACTGAAGAAGTTTACAAGATTAAAGATGAAATGACTTATTGCAAAGGTCCAGCAATCATAAAATATCTATGTTATCTTGTAGGAAATGGAGTTTTTTACAAGATGTTGAAAAAATTTATTTTGACATTTAAAGATACACATGCTACTTATTTGGATTTTCTGGAAATGCTTAAACAATCTGCTAATAAAAAAGAAATACAAGAATTGCAATATAAAATTGACCATCTTAATGAAGAATTACTAAAAAGAACTTGTCCTCCTGTTTTTTCTTATGAGATTAAAATAAATGATAATAAGTTAAAAGATTTTTCGATTATAGAAGAACAAATACAAGGCCTGAATAATACTGTTTCAATAATGGAAACAGATATTTTATTTATTGCCTTGAATCCATCTGCTAATCATCATGGATTATTAATGAAGACTCAAAAATTCGATAATATAACTATTACATGTGAAGATAGTATAAAAGACAAATTATTAACTAAAGTTGATTTTAAACCTGAATTTGTATTATTAAACTATACAGATAATTCTTATTTAATTCAAAAATTCACAGATGAGCAATGCGAATGGCTAACATACAACATAAATGTATCTTTTATAATTATCTTATTGATTTTTTATCCTCTTCATTCTTAAATTTAAAAATAATATCTGTATATTTGTTTCCTATAAACCATTCAAACAATATATTTTAGAAATCATTTTTATTTTCCAATTTTTAAAATAGCTAATAAAACTTTCTTTTATCTACTATTATATTTATATAATTTTTATTCTTATTTTATTTAAATTTTAGTTTTTCAAAGACCCCATCATTCTTTCAGTAATTATTCGTAACTTGACTCTAATGACATATAATAATCTATTTTCTCCTAGAAAACTAATCAAGATGTTGCTTGAGCTTCTTCTTACAAATAGCAATATTTTCAATATTGATTATTTTTTGAAAAACATAATTTTTTTGATTAATGAATATATTCCTAATAATTTACATCAAAATGAATATAAATTAAAGTTATTCGAAACGATAGCTGATTCACTTGCTAAAACTGATAGCTTAAAATGTTTATATAATGTATTCATAAGACATCTGATTGATTGCACTGATGGTAATAATAAGGAAGAATTAGTTAAATTAATTGAATACATTGCATCTAATCAAATTCAATATGAACAATCTATTTCAAAAAGGTCATCAGGAATAATAAATATGGATTTCAATAATTTCAAAGTAAATGACTTACTGAAATTACCTGAAAACCTAACTGATAAAATAACCAAAGTAAATAAAAAATAAAAATTTGTAATTTGATTAAGATTTATTTATACATATTTGTCATCTTTTATATTCTTAATTTCGAAAATTAAACTTTATTTATTATTTATAAATATAAATTTTAAGGAAAATCTAAAAAGACTACTCTTGTTAATTCTAAAATCAGAGGTAATTCAACAAGATTGCATCCCTATTTCTGCTTCAGGAAAAAATAAGAGTGATACCAAATTTCCAATTTCAGAAATTAAGACTTTAGAAAACTTAAAAGATTTTTTAATTTCGAAATTTTATAAAGATTATTGTTCTGATGAGATCAAAGCAAAAACCGATACAATTTTATATCCTTCAGAGGCTTGGAAGAAAATAATTATCATTTCTAAATCGAAATCCTATTTTCCTGTAAATAACTGGATTCTTGAAACACTATTAAATCCACAGTTATTAAGTAAGTTAGGAGTTTTAAATCTTGATACCTTCAAACAATTAGTACAAAACGCATTGGTTAGCGAAAATCTTAATTTCTTAGAAAGATTCTTAAAATACAGTGCAGATACTTTACCCGCAAATGAAGAAGCAAAAAAATTGTATTTTCAATTCTCTAAGCAATTAGAAGAATATAGATATGGTAAAAATGACAAACAAGTTGAGAAAATTATGAATATACTTGTTTGGGGTAGTTTTTATTTAGTTTAATATTAGAATTGAATTAAATTTATAATTTAAAATTTTTATTTTTACTCTAAATATTAAAGCCTACAATCGAATAGTGAAGAAAATGGATATTATTGAAAAATATGAAACTTTGTGGTCAGGGAAAGAAGAGAATATAAATAATAGTCTCGACAACTCAAAAACATATACTAATTAATTCAATAATTAATCTAATTAATTAATTGTAAAGGAAAAGATAAATTAATTATATATAAATGATAAGTATTAATATTCAATTGCTTTAATGCTTATACATAAGTCAATGAATTTTAATAATTAATTAAATGGTATTTGTTTTAAAATAATTAAAAAGGGTTTTCTACTTGAATATATTAATTAAAGATCATAACTTTAATTTTTTAAATCTTTATTTAATTGATTTTTTTAATAAAAAGAGCTTTGAAAAAATTTATCTACTTAATCAATTAAAATAAAAAAAAGTTTTTTGAATAAAATATTATCAAAAATGTTAACTAATGTAAGCGAAAGTAATAATATTCTACAAGAAAAATCAATTGAAGAAAAACCTTCTAACAATAACTCACAAAAGGAAATGGATGAATATGATTTACACTTACATATGGAATTAGAAAACTTTAGAAAATCAACTCCGCAAAAATTTTCCATAAAAAGCTTCAAAAATTCCGATAATCCCGAAAAGCAAAATTCAAATGATAATCATAAAAACATTTTTATGGAAAAAGAAGATTTTAATATCGAAAAAAACTCAAATTATATGAAAGATGATAATTCTAAATCATTAAAATCAAGTAATACTTTTAACAATAGCAATAACTACGTTTACAATAATGATAGTGAGTTAAGGAAATCTGCTGCTAAAAATACTTTCCTCAATAAAAATCAAAATCACAAGATAAATATTGATAAAATTGATATTCCTTCAAATATGGGATATAATAAATTAAATGAAGTAAGTAGAAATGAAAATAGTTTAAATAATAAGGTTTACAATGCCAATAAAAATATTGAAAGCAATTTAATTGATTTTGAAAAAGAAAATAATTTTCTAATTTCTTCAGTAAATGGAAATCCTAATTTAAATAATGTAAAGAATATAAGTAATAATGAATCTCAGGATAAAAATACAACATTTAATAATTTTGAAAATAATTTTCATAACTTTAATCAAAATAATAATTCAGATTTAGGAAATAATAATTATTCGCAAAATATTAATACGATAACTGTACTTAATAATTTTTTACCTGATAAAATTTCTAATCCAAACGAAAACATTTATACTAACTATGAAAAAGAAATGGCAGATGATAATGAAAGATATATGTTTAGTAATGAAATTGAATATTCAAATTGTAATATTAATACTAATTTCGATCGAGAAAATATAGAAAATAATAATAATAAAAATTTAAACACTGAACAAATAATTAATCAATCAGACAAAAGAAATATTAATCGTTCAATAAAGAACAATTTGATAAATAATTTTAATGATATTAACAGTTTAGATGATGATATAAACTCCCATTTTAATAACAATCATAATACAAATCTCGATAATCTAAATGAGAAAAAAAATGATAACTTCAATGAGATCACAACTTCTAATTTTTCAAATATTCCTCTTTGCAATATAAATAATAACTTAAATAATTTTAATAATAAGCCGAATTTTACAATAGATTATAATGAACAATCTTTAAAAGAAGGGAAAATAAAAAGCAATTATAATTTATTTCAAGAATACAAAGCAACAGATTACGATAGCATATTAAACAACGATCATCATAAAACATACCAAAGACAATCAAATATTCCAGGTTTGAATTTTAAAAAAATAAGTAGTTTTCAATTTAATCCTGAATACAAAATTAATCATGATATGAATTTAAATTTGAATTCCAATCTAAATGATAATTTAGATGATAAATCAAAACAAGGGCCAATTTCTCTTAAGACAATGAGCTCAGTGCAAATGTACAGCTTTAGTTCTAAGAAAAAAGCTGCATATGAAAAATCAAATTCAAATAGCTTTGCACCAAACAATATCAAAACACTGAGTGATCAAACATTGTGTAATAGTGAACTACATGCAACAAAATATTATAATAGAAGTAATCATGGTAATTTAAATGAAAATGAATCAAATAATTACAAATTAACTGATGAGGGAAAAGCAGTATATCTTTTTAATGATGAAAAAAATGGTTTGAAAAAAAATATAGAAGATTCATCTGCGCAGTTCAATTATAATAAAAATGAAGATACTAATAAAACAAATAATGATAATAATTTTTCTATTGAAAAAAATTTAGTTAATGGTGAAGATCAAATTTCTCTGAGTGAAAATTTTAGGAATCTTAAAAAGGATACTTGTTCATTAGGAAACCTCGATGAAAAATTATGTAGTGAAAATCAAGAAATTAATGAAGAATCAAAGAAAGGTATTGTACTATTTATTATCTAATATTTTTATTTATATTTTGACAAAAACATTTTTAATGATTTAGAAGCAGATGATAACTCTGTTAACCCAGTAAATGTAAATGAGACAAATAAGAGGGCACAAGATAAAATTTTCAGAAAAAAGAAAAATAATAATTCTAGAGAAAAAGAAAATCCAGATTGTGATTCTCTATTAAAGCCTAAAAATTTTGTTAACATTCAAGAAAGTAATAAAAACATAAAAAGAATCATTCGCAATAAAAATCAGCAGGAAAATCATTTTGTAAATAAAAATTCTATAATCGATCCAAAAAGCAATCAAAATAATATAATTTCTATACCTGAGCATGCAAATGACTTTAATCCCTATTATCCCAATACTGTTCTAGATTACAACAAGAACAATAAAATTAATAAATTTATTACAAAAGAAGAAGAAAATTCAAATGAATATAATCCTTTAGAAAATTCAAGAAATGAGATAAAATTAAGGGCATTGCAAAAAAAAATTGAAGAAAAAATTCGAAAAGAATATGAAAGCAAAATACAATTAAAAGAGCAAGAACTATCGGAAAAAACAAAAATTGATTTTGAAGCAGCAATGCATAAACTGAAAAATGAATTAGAAAAAAACTTAGAAGAAGAAAAAGCAAAATTAGAAAATGATGTAAAAGAGAAATGGGATAGCAAATACGATAGTTTAATTATTGAATGCAGAGCGAAACTAAGAAGCGAAAAAGAAAAAAAACTTGCCGAAAATATGTATCAAAAACTAAAGCCTGTTGTTGAAAAGGAAATATACAACAAGGAGTTTTGTAAGGTAGAAGGAAAAATAAGATATGAAATCGAAGATAAAATCAAAATTCAAATTGAAAACAAAAAAAAAGAGGAAATAGAAAAAGTTAAAAAAAAATTCGAGCTTTTCACAAAGAACAAAATGGATGAAATAGAAAGCAATATCAAATCTAAATGCAAAGAAGAACTTGAGAGCGAAATGAAAAAAGAAATGGAAAGAAAAGAAAAAGAAATTAAGATTAAGTAATAATTTTATTATATTATAGGAAAATTATTTTTTAATTTTGTTTATAAAACCTCATTTGGTTATTTTAAATTATGAATTTATTATTAAAATAATTATTTTCTTTTTGAAAATAACATTAAATAATTTTTTATTTGAATAAGAAATATTTTTATAAATAATAATCACAGAATAAATCTATAAATTTTATATTTAATAAAACAGCTATTCCAAAAAATTTGAAGGGTTCAAATCAAGATTAGAACATCAACTCATAGAAGAATTTGAAATAAAAAAAAAACAATTGATGAAAGAAATTAGCGTAATGAAAGCAAAGATCTATTCTCAAAGATGTTTAGAAAATTTGAAAATCCAAAAATTAAACAATATAAGAGATATACTTCAGAAAACGGAAATGAATACTTTATTAAAAGCAGAGAAAATTGAAAAAATTCTTTCTAGTAAATCCAAAGAAAAGAAACAGGGGCATAAAAAATCAGCTTCATCAGCATTTCCTATAAACAAAAAAATTGGAGAAAATTATAAAAACAATCGTTCTTTAAATTCTTCATTAAATTCATCTTTTAATAATAAAACAAGAAATGCTAATTTAAATAGCTTTTCGCCCAATAACAAAAAAGACCAAGCTTCTTTTTCAAATAATAACATAAAAATAAAAGAAAATATTCAAAATAAAAACGCCAAAAACATAATTAATAAAACGAAATCTGTAAACAATTTAATGACCTCAAAAAATAAAGATTTGATTTTAAATATAGATGACAACTCAGAAAATAATTTTATGATTTCTTATAATATAAATATGAATTCTCCAGCAAGTGCAAACCTTGAAAATAACTTTTCTAGTTTAATTAAGCAAGGTTAGTATATATTTTTAAATAATTAATCTTTAAAATTTTAAATATTAATAATAATCTTTGAAAGAATAAATCAGTTAAAATATATAAAATCGAGATTTTAGCAAAAAAATTAATAAATGAATTTTAAAATGTTTTTAGAAGAAAGTTTTATAAGCAGTCCAAATCGCAAAGATGAGATGCAATATAATCAGCATATGAATGCTGTAAATCTTTTTGAATTAAATCAGAGATTAAAAATTTCAACTCGAAATAATTACAATACTAGCAAAAGACAAAAATCGATATTTATAAAAGAATCCTCTTTCTCTGAAAATATTCCTAAAGATTCTAAAACACTATCAGAGAATCTTCAGGAAATTATCGATAATAACTCAAAATTAAATTCCCCTCTAAGGAAATTTGAAAATCCTTCACTCCGGGTTTTAAATGATAGATATATAAATCAATTTGGATTAAACAGTAATGATAATAATTATAATAATTTCAGTCCGATAAATTTTTTTAAAATTAATAGTCCTGAAAATAAGAAAAATTTTGACTTAAGCTGCAAAAGCAAAATTCTAAATAATAATAATAATAGCAATATTATTTCAGATTTTAATTGTTTAAATAAAGTTTCCAATGAAAAATCCAAAGAATATAGCAAACCAAATTCGATTAATAATTTAATTTCTCCGAAAAATACTTTTCATAATAATCTTGAAAGCCGAATCATTAGTCCTAATAATACCCAAGGATTTATGCAAGCTAATAATTCAATTAGAAGCAATAACCAAACTTGTAAATTATCAATTAGAAAATATGATTGTGTTTCGTTAACATATGAAAAGAATTTTCCTCTTTCTTTAAATAATTTTGGGAAATTCCTTGTCAAATATATCGAAAAAGAAGAAAATTTTAAAGCTCTATATGAAAGAGAAAATAAATTTTTAAAAGAAAAAATTAAGAAAATATTTAAAAATAATGATAATTCAGATCATTGTCTATTAGAATACATTTTAGAGTTATGGGATAAACTAGAAGTGTCATACTCGATTAGATATAAGATTTTGATGGGTTTTTGTAAAGTGTAAATCTTTTATATATTTATTGAAATAAAAGCTTCGATTTTTTTGTTTTGCTTATTTATAATAAAAATCTCTTTATTTATTAAATTAGAAATAATTCAAATGAAATATATAATTTTCTTGATATTGAAACAGAATTATTAACGGAATTCTTCAAAGACACAAAGAGTATATTTGTTTTGATTAAAAACAGAGAAAAAAATAAAATTAAATTACAGATTAAATCTAACAGAAGTAATATAACTTTTTTTTATTTTAAAATAATTTTAGACGAACTTTCATTTGAAGATAAGCAGAGATTTAAAAACTTAACTACTGACATTTATAGGAAAATAAAAGCTTTTAAAGATTTACATCAATTTTCTATTGTTTGGAGAGGATTGGAATATCAATGTGTAAAATTTTATATTTAAAAAATAGCTTATTGATTACGAAAACTTAATTTATGACTTTAGTAAATGAAAAATAATATCATATATTCCAAAAGTAAAGGATAAATGAAATATTTAAAATATTCTTAGTATAGTGATAGAGTTATTGGGTATATTTTAGTTTAAATATTAAAAAATATTTAATTTCAAAATTATAATTTAAAATAAAGTAAAATACGTAATTTAGTTTATTAAGATTATCTATAATGTTAATTGTTTTTATTAAAAAGCAATTAATAAGATTATTTCCTCTACTTAAATTGTTAATCTAATGGATTTATAGATAAATATAATTAATAAAATTAAATTTATTCTTATTTGAATTTATTTATAATTTCCTAACTAATTATTAAATGTAAGTATAATAAATGGACAGATGCACAAATCCAATTAGAAAAGTAGTTAACAAAACTATAATAATTCTTGGTGATTCAAAAGTTGGAAAGACATCTTTTATTAAAAGATATGTCGAAAACACGTTCAAAGAAAATTATTACGAAACCTTAGGTAATTACTTTTATTTCTTTGATTTAATTATTTAATACTTGAATTGCTATTACTTTTGTCTAATTCCTATATAAATTCTTAAAAATATAATTTTATTAATTAATGTAAGAAAGCAAATAATTTCATTTTAATTTTAATTAGATTTTGTATATGAAACTAAAAATAAAATGTAAACAATTTAGAGATTTTTATATGGATTATTCTAATAAAATTAACTTTACATAGATAAAAAGAAAAACATATTCAATTTTAGATCTTAAAATTTTGCAATTATTAATTTTATTAAAAAATATTGTGAATTCATTCAATAATTTAGGGGTTGATTTTTATAGTAAAAAATTAAAAACAAAAAATGAAATTTTTTCTCTTCAAATATGGGATACTAATGGATCGGAAATTGAAAGGCAATTTTTAAATCTTCAAATGTACAAAAATTGCTCTTTGTTTATTATTGTTTGTAGCTTGGATAATCTTGAATCATTCGAAAATATTGAAAACTGGTTGGATCACATAACCAACGTATCAAAAAATTTAAATAAAACAATATCTCATTTAGTTCCAATTGTACTTTTAATCAATAAAAATGATTTAAAGCAGGAAAAACCTTTCAAAATTGCAGATGTTTATCAAAAAATAAAAAATCTCAGATTCTCAATTTGGCCATTGTGTTTTTCTTGTAAAGAAAATAATTATAAAGAAGTTTTGGATAAAATAGATTCTTTGGTTAAAGATGATGCTGAGAAATTTTTAATAAAAAAAGATAAACTACAAATAAATGCTATAAGTTCTGATGAAGCAAGTAATAGCGAATTTCATAATAATTCTACGAAACGCACTTCTTTTAAAATAAGGAAAAATTCAGACTTTAATGATAGAGATAAAAAATCACAAAAAAGCTGTTGCTAAATTTTTGTCTCTTTAAATGTAAAAATAATGCTGCTCGATTTAAAAAAGTTATATATATAAATTATTTTAGAGCAGAAAAATTTTTTATTGAGAAAAATTATTAGATTGTTAATAGAATATTTATTGCTTACCTCATATTTGCTTAAAAGCAATATTAAATGTTTATTATAAATGATGTTTCAATATCAGTTGCTTACAGGTAAGTCCATTATTACTTTATTTTCATATCTATTTTATATAGGAAATTTAATTATAATATATTAATAGAAAAATTTAAAAATCATTATAAATAAGAAAATTGCGATAATAATAATTCTTATATATATTTTATTAATTTAAATAAATAATTTAAATGATAGATCAAGTTAAAATATAAGCTTTCTCATTATTTCTTATAGGAGTTCAATTAAAATTATAATGAATAAATATTTCTCCAAAAAAAATTGTATTAAATTAATTATTAATTTTAATAAAAATAAAATTAAATCTAAACTTTCTATACTAATATAATATAAATATGGATTGTAATTTATTACAAGGACTTCCAATTGATAACACAATAAGAGGCAATATAAGATATATATTAGTAAAAAAAACAATCGAACAAAATTTTACAAAATGGATTTCCCAAAATAATACTATTAATCAAATAAAAAAACTAATAGAAGATTGTAAAAAACCAAATATATCAATGGTATAAATTAAATTTAAATAAAAAAGTATAAATTCTTTTTCATATAAATTATTTATTAGTCAACTCCTTCTCCTATATTTGTTTCAAGAACTTCCAAACAATTAAATGAATCGCAAGTTTCAAATCAACCATATTCACTGATGCCTCCTGTCTCACCGAATTCTTCAGCGTTGTTTAATTATCAAGTAGAAAAAAAGAATATGTTAACTGAATCGCAATTATTTGAAGAAAAATCGAAAAAAGTATGTTCATAATTAATCATAAAAAGCAACAAATTAAAAAACTTTCAAAAATAATGTTTTAATGTTAAATAATTTTAAGTGAATTAGCATACTTTGTATAAAATATATATTTAAAGCTATCAGAATCAACATCAAATTCGAATCTGATTTTTCATCATAGAAATATTATACCACAGTTTTACTTTCCAGGAGGTTATGTGAGTCCAGAGGTAAATGATTTCGATGAAAATATAATAAATAAAATATTTGTAAAAGATGAGTTATCAGAAGAAGAATTTATTCCAATTACAGTTGAATTATTAGATTTTCCAAAAATGTTCAATTCAGTTTTATTCAATAAAATCATAGTAGAAAATAAAACAAAAATTTCCAAGTTGAACTTTGCAAAGTAATTTAATAAGATCAAAATAAATAAAATAACATCTAAATCTTTAAACAATTGATTATGTAAATCATTTAAAATAGATTTCACAAAGAAAATTTTTTAGGAAAAGATCCTCATAAAAGATTGTTTAATCTTTTACGTCAGCAGAAAAACAATTTCTTAGAAAGAAAAGATTTTATGCCAATATTAAAAGCATTGCTCGAATTCCATCCAGGATTGGAATTTTTAAAGTCTCATCCTGATTTTCAAGAAAAATATTCAGAAACAGTTGTTATGCGTATATTTTATACCTGTGATTTAAATGATGATAATAAATTAACATATCGAGAATTCAGGAGATCTAATATTTTAACAATATTCAGGAAGGTATGCGAAGAAGCTGATATAAATAAAATCAGAGATTATTTTAGTTACGAACATTTTTATGTCATTTACTGTATTTTTTGGGAATTGGATACTAATGAACATGATTTTTTACTTGATAAAGAAGACTTTTCTAAGTAAAGTTAAAATTTTAATATAGAGATATGATCGTCACTCACTATCTAGAAAAGCAGTAGATAGAATATTTAATCAGATCCCAAGGAAATTTAGATCAGGACAAAATGATAAAATGGGATTTGAAGATTTTTTATGTATAATTTTTTTTATTATATTTTTATAAATCAGAATAAACATATTCTTTGAAAAATTTACCAAATTGTTTAAGTGTTTCAAATTATTTGGTGCTTTTTTAAAAAGTTTTTACATTATAAAGTAAAAAAAATGGTAAAATTGATACAAAAAACAGCCAAATAATTTGAAACACACGCTAAATATGATTCAGTCAATCACAATATTTAAATTGAAAGAAACTCATTTTCATTTTTATTTGAAGGGTTTATACTAAGCGAAGAGGACAAAACAAGTAGAACTAGTATTGAATATTGGTTTAAAATTCTTGATTTAGATGATAATGGAATTATAACGTAATAATCATTTTTAAAATTGAAGAATATTATGAAAAAATGTATAAAGCAAAATTAAAAAAAAATAATGATTAATTTAAATTTAAATTCAGGCCTCATGAAATAAAATTCTTTTATGATGAACAGATGCACAGAATGGAATATCAAAATGAGGAGACTCTTCCTTTCAATGATTTTATTTGTATGCTTCATGACATGATTAAACCAGAAAGAGAATTTCAATACACTCTCAAAAGCTTTTTAGAAAACAGGCAACATGCTTCATATTTTTTCAATAATTTACTAAATTTGAATAAATTGCTTCTTGATAATCACAAAGATCCATTTGCAAAAACTGAAATTGATAAAAATCCTGAATATTCTGAATGGGATAAATTTGCTTTTTATGAGTATCAGAGATTGACAGAAGAAGAAAATGATGATAATCAAGAATCTGATGAGGTGAAAAATTATACATTTTTTCGTTCATTTTATTATTTTACAGAAGTTAAGATGTTATATTATAAAATTTTTTAGGATGGAATATTTGATTCGAATCCAAATAATGCTGATAATGCCAAAAGAAATAGTGACTCAGATGATCTAGTAGCAAGTTCAGGCTCGGGTGCTGAAAGATAAAAATATTCTAATTATTCGATTTAATTAATCAATTTCTTCTAAAACTTTGCAATTTATAATATAAAAATTGCTATTTTTGATAGATAAATTTATTTATATAAATTATTTTATTTATAATTCTGATAAAACATACTAAACTCTTAATATTAATTTTTTTTAAATATCTTATAAATTTCAACACCCTTGATTATATATAATTTATATTCTTAGCGCTTATATGATAAAAATAAATTTAGGAGGGGAAAAATTTTAAAAATTTTCATTGTAAGAATTCTTATTAATAAATGTATTAAAACAGGAATAGAATAAGAAAACCAATCAATTCAATAATTTTTATGAATAAACCAAAGTATTAAATTTATTTTTTAAATATAGTCTCTTGAGGGAAAATATTTAATATTAAATAAATGTAATTAATTTGAATGTTTGAAAATCTATAACCTAATTAAATTCTTATGCAAATCATATACATAGAAATTAAATTTAAAATTGTCATTAATCATTCTTATTAACTGGATAATATTTCTCTGCAGCAGATATTATAAAATCTTTATAAAAACAACCCTGATTGAACTTTGGAAACATTCCTTGCATTTCAAAAGGATCCTTATCAAACATTTCATTAATTGAGATACCATCAGGCAAAAATAACTTATAATCATATGGAGGATCAAAAAAATTTACAAATGTTGCTCTGTATATATCTTCTGGAATTCCATCAGAAATCTTGACACAATGTGGTGTGGAAATTATATTACCTCCAGAAATGAAAAAAGCAGCATCTCCTGTTTGAACAAGTACTTCATCTTCCTCATATTTTAAATCATGAAAGTTATTCTTTCGATCTTCAACAATCAATCCACTTTTGATATTTGCAATTTTTTCTCCTTTTTAGGAAAAATACTGAGGATGACATAATGCAGTTAAAATTCCAAAATCTCGATGCCATCCACACCAATTTTTTTTTATTTTTTCAGCATCTTCTCTATTTAAAATTCTTTTATCAAGAGAATCAATTGGGAAATATGTTATCAAGCGACAGACTGAGTCGTTTTCATTTTTAAAATCATTAAAATGATTTCTCATTTTGAATTGAGGATTTTTTCCGTCAATAGAAAAAGATTTTAAATAATTATCAAAATGCTCAAGCAAGAGTACTAAAATATTATGTAATATAGATCCCATTTTTAAATAATATTCTTTAAAGTCTTTGATATGTTCCTTATCAGGCCATACATTTTCGTATTTTTTTTCGAGTTCTTTATCATGTTTGAATGATGGTCTTTCATTTTGGGTTCGTGCATAAAAAGCATTTGTCAAGTATTCAAATTGATTTTCTGTGTAAGATCTTCCCTTGTTAAATCCAACTAAATAATTGATTTCTGGTTTTTCTAGTTTTTCTAAAATCTCGGGATCTAAATGATAAAATTCAAATCCTTTTTTCAAAATATTTTCCCTTGCTTTATTTAAATTAGGGATATTTTTTATTGCAATTAATCCAAGGCCTTGTTTTCCAAATGCTTGGTCAATCTCATAATTTAATTGGTTTTTTGGATTAATTAAATCTGAATAATCTATTTTAACAAGCTTTGTCTTAGCCTCTTCTACGCATTTTGGTATATATGAAGTAATTTTTGAGAAATTCCTTTTTGAAATGGTATTGGAATATAATTCCTTTTTGATGCAAAAATATGACCCTTTTGGAACTTCAAATAAAAATTTATTAAGATTTACTAAAGACTTTTTCATTTTTTAAATTTTTCAAAAGAATTATTTCATTATTCTGCAAAAACTTATAAAAAACTAATAATTATAAATAAAAAATAATAAATCTCAAATTTAGCATTTTGGGTTTTATTTTGTTAATAATATTTTATCAAATTTTCAATTAAAATTGAATCTCAAACATTAATAGTTTAATTATAATCTTTTATTCAAGTTATTTGATGATAGGAATAATTTAATCAGTTTAATAAAATTAAAATGGTTTTTAAATTAATTTTCCTTTGTTTTTTAAAAATGGTATTAAATAAACAAAATATGTTAAATAGTTTTTCAATTTTAAGCATTTACTCGGTATTTTTAATATAAATAATCTTGGATGTTTCTTAATTTTTGGAGAATTAATCTAACTTATAGCT
>Ga0194116_10004245_pt1 | contig 16572 bp, 15 predicted proteins | sample TA2MahsurfametaG_4_FD_148617 | JGI IMG/M metagenome (GOLD analysis project Ga0194116, IMG submission 148617) | Freshwater microbial communities from Lake Tanganyika, Tanzania - TA2015008 Mahale S9 surface | ecosystem: Environmental > Aquatic > Freshwater > Lake | place: Tanzania: Lake...
GGTCACGGGCACGAGTGCCGGGAAGCGCCTCACACCCGCCCGGTGTCGGTCATCGGGGAACGGCGCTGCGTATGCCGCCGCTTCGGCATCGGAAAGAACCGGGGTCGAGCGCTTCATCAGGCGTGCGATGTCAAACCCAGGATTGTCGGCAACGAATGCCTTCCATGAGTCAAAACCCGGCCCTGGAGAGCGTCCGATGCCCAGATCCGTGTTCATCACCAGCAATCGGTCGATGCGCTCGGGATACTGCATGGGCAAGGTGAGCCCGAGTAGTCCGCCCCAGTCTTGCACGACCAAGGTGACCCGCACGAGGTCGAGCGCCTCGATGAACCGCAAGAGCATCGTGCGGTGGAAGTCGAACGTGTAGATCGCATCATCAACCGGCTTGTCGGAGCGACCGAAACCGAAAAAATCCGGCGCCACGACGCGATGGCCCGCCGCCACGAACACCGGGAGCATCTTGCGATACAGATAGCACCACGTCGGCTGCCCGTGCAGACACAGGAATGTGCGCCCGCTCGGACGTGCTGCGCGCTCGTCAAGATAATGTACGCGCATCGCGCCGAAGCCGGGCAGATTCTCGAGATAGTTTGGCGCATACGCAAAACCGGGCAATTGCGCGAAGCGCTCATCGGATGTGCGGAGGAATTCAACGGCCGGGGTATTCATCGCTCATACCTGTGCGGTCGGGCTTTAATCATGGATGGTGGGCTCCGGTCATGCGGCGTCGGCGGCCTGCATCGCTGCCAGCGCTCGTTCATACCACACGCGCGGCGCCCATCCCAGCTCGTGCCGGATGCGACGTGCATCGAAGCGGTTGGAATAGCCGACCAGATTCAGGGCCTCGAGGAAGGGCACGGAGGGATCTCTCGGCGGCTCGCGTCGTGCCGGACATTCATTGGCGCGCGCCGCCAGTATGAGGCACGGCCGCGCAAGCAGCACAGTCGGACACGCGATCACCCCGGCGTAGCGCAAGGGCGTCGCCCAGCCGAGCGAGGTGAGTCAATCGGCCCGGTGCTTACTACGCCAAATAGTTGATGGTTAACTTCGTGCGCTGTTAGTTAGCAAACACCTGAGTCGATCCGGACTGGGTAACGCGCGGGCGCGCGAGGCGATAGGCTAGCTAGGTTATCGCACCAGTCGCCGACTACAACGATTAGCCCCAAACCTCTGAACCTCACCCCGACAAAGTCCAGAGGTTGTGAGACGAAAGGGCTCTGAGACGGGTTTTCGGGAGTTTTGGGCCCGACCGCAGTCCAGAGCTCTCTCGCAAAGTGCTGTGTTTTACGGGGTTTACAGGCGGCGCTGATTTTCGCTGAGCAAGTTCTCTAGCGATGAAGTGGCGGAGAGGGTGAGATTCGAACTCACGGTCCCCGTGAAGGGACGCCGGTTTTCAAGACCGGTGCAATCAACCGCTCTGCCACCTCTCCGGTGCCCTTGCGGACGCATTAACACGAAATTATGCCCTTTCGGGCGGCCGGTTGCCGCCCCCACGGAGTGCAGACATGGCCGGCAACGAACGTCTTCTCCCCGCGATCATTCTCGGTATCGGCGCCGTCTTCGCCGCGGATAAGGTGGCGGACGGGATCGAGCGCTTTCGCATGGCCGATCGCACGATCACCGTGAAAGGCCTTGCCGAGCGCGATCTCGAAAGTGACTTCGCCATCTGGAATATCGTATTTCGACGCGGCGGAAATTCCTTCGCCGAAGTGCAGCGCGCGCTCGCGGCTGATCGCGAGCTCGTGGTGGTTTTTCTGAAAAAAGCGGGGCTCGAGCCGAACGAATATGGAATCCAACCGCTGCAAATCGAGGATATGTTTTCGCGGGATTTCGGACCGTCCAATCAACCTTTGCGCTTCACGGGCACGGGTCGTCTGACGGTCAGTTCGAAGCGTATCGATCTGGTGTCGAAAACGGCGCTCGGGGTCGATCCGCTCATCCAGCAAGGCGTTGCCCTGCAAGGCGGCAATGGCCCGTGGTACCAGCTGCGCGGCTTCAACGAAGCCAAAGCGCCACTCCTCGCCGAGGCGACCCGCAATGCACGCCAGCAGGCTGAACAGTTCGCCAAAGAAGCGGGCGCCAAGCTTGGGCCCCTGCGCGGCGCGAATCAGGGCGTGATCAGCATTACTGCGGCGAACGGCAATCAGTTTGGTGACGACCTCAGCGCGCGCACCGAGCGACTGCGCGTGGTCAGCACGTTTCAGTATGAGTTGGATTGAGGCTGTAACCGCTCGATCCCCCCCATATACGGACGCAGCGCGACGGGCACGGTGACCGAGCCGTCGGCGTTCTGATAGTTCTCGAGCACCGCGACCATTGCGCGACCCACGGCAACGCCCGAACCATTGAGCGTGTGCAGGGGCTCGGGTTTGCCGGTTTCGGGATTGCGCCAGCGCGCTTGCATGCGCCGCGCCTGAAACGCCTCGCAGTTGCTGCACGAAGAAATCTCGCGATATTTGCCCTGACCCGGCAACCACACTTCGAGGTCATAGGTCTTGCTGCTGCCAAAGCCGATATCGCCCGCGCACAGCGCGAGCACCCGGTACGGCAACTCGAGGCGTTTGAGCACCTCTTCGGCGTGCGCGGTGAGTTGTTCGAGCGCTGCATATGAGTCGGCGGGCTTGACCATGTGCACGAGCTCGACTTTGTCGAACTGGTGCTGGCGAATCATGCCGCGCGTGTCTTTGCCTGCAGCGCCAGCCTCGGAGCGAAAGCAAGGCGTATGTGCGACGTAGCGCATGGGCAACTGCTCGGGCGTCACGATCTGCTCGCGCACGAGATTGGTGACCGGTACTTCGGCGGTCGGAATCAAATAAAGCGCGCGCTCTCCTTTTAGCGCAAAGAGGTCTTGCTCAAACTTGGGTAAGTTCCCGGTGCCGGTGAGCGCGTCGCCCGAGACAATGTAGGGCGCGTAAATTTCTTGATAACCGTGATCGCCGGTGTGCAGATCGAGCATGAACTGCGCGAGCGCCCGATGCAGACGGGCAATACCGCCACGCAGCACGGCAAAGCGCGATCCGGAGATTCGCCCCGCCGCTTCAAAGTCGAGACCGCCGAGTTTGGCGCCGACATCGACGTGATCGAGTGGCGTGAACTCGAAGCTGCGCGGTGTGCCGTGACGACGCACTTCGACATTGGCGCTTTCATCGCGTCCTTCGGGTACCGAGTCGTGCAACAAATTGGGCAGACCCATGAGCCAAGCGTCCGACTCGGCCTGCACGGCGTTGAGTGCCGTCTCGGCGCTCGTGAGTTGCTGCGTGAGTTCTTCGCCGCGTTTCAGCAGGACGCTTGCGTCTTCACTCTTGCCCTTGGCCACACCCACCGCTTTGGCATTGGCATTGCGTTCGGAGCGCAGGCGATCGGCCTCGATCTGCACTTGCTTGCGACGCTCTTCGAGACTGCGGAACGCCGCAAGGTCGAGCACAAAGCCGCGCCGCGCGAGATTGCGCGCCACGTTTTCGGTATCGGTTCTGAGTTGCTTCGAGTCGAGCATGTGAGCGTCAAGTCCTTGATCTTTGGTTAAATCTTTGGCTAAAGGCCATTTCAACTGCTGGCGAGTACACGCCCTGCGGCTGCCGCCGCAATGCACAGCAGCACCGTCAGCGACACATAAGCTGCGGCACGCAAAACCGCACCGCTTTCGGCGAGCGTCACGGTTTCGCGCGCGAACGCCGAATAGGTGGTGAAGCCCCCGAGCACGCCCGTCATCCAAAATAGCCGCAGGGCCTCGGCGCTTGCACCGATCGCCGCCGCGCGGCTCGCAAGCCACACCGACAGCGCGCCGATTGCAAAACTACCGGCCACGTTCACGCTCATTGTAGCGAGCGGCCATCCGCCAGGCACCGTGGGCAAGAGTCTTGCCATGGCATACCGCCCCACCCCGCCCACGGCGCTGCCCAAGGCAACCCAGACCCAAAGCGGCATAGGCTATTTTCTCCGCAGGCGAGCGAGCGCCTCGCCGATTTTGATTTCGAGCCCCCGTTCGACCGGGCGGTAATACCGACGATCGGGCATTTCATCGGGCAGATAGCGCTCGCCCGTGGCGTAGGCCTCGGGTTCATCGTGCGCATAACGATACCCGGCACCATAACCGAGATTTTTCATGAGCCGCGTCTGCGCATTGCGAAAACGCAGCGGCACCTCGAGCGTGCCGAATTTTTCGACGTCGGCCATCGCCTCGTTGAAACCGGTATAGACCGCATTACTTTTGGGCGCGCAGGCGAGATAGACGATGGCGTTCGCGAGTGCGAGTTCACCCTCGGGGCTGCCGAGACGATCGTAAGCCTCCCAGGCATCGATCGCGATTTGCAGTCCGCGCGGGTCTGCAAGACCGATATCCTCGACCGCCATGCGCGTGATGCGCCGCGCGAGATACGCGGGGTCACAGCCGCCATCGACCATGCGCGAGAACCAATAAAGCGCCGCATCGGGATCGGTACCCCGCACGCATTTGTGCAGCGCCGACATCTGGTCATAAAACTGATCGCCGCCTTTGTCGAAACGCCGCCGCGTACCACTTGCAACCTCGGCAGCCTGCGCGGCAGTAATACGCCCCTCGATGGCCAAATCGGCGGCGATCTCCAGCATGTTGAGCGCGCGACGCGCATCGCCATCGGCCGCAGCGACCAGCAGCCGCAGCGCCTCGTCATCGATCGCGAGCTTCTGTGCGCCGAGTCCGCGCTCCTCATCGGCGAGCGCGCGACGCAGCAAAGCCTCGAGACTCGCCGCATCAAGCGACTTGAGCACATAGACGCGGGCGCGCGACAACAAGGCACTCACCACTTCGAAAGACGGATTTTCGGTGGTGGCACCGATGAAGGTCAGCGTCCCGTCCTCGAGATACGGCAGGAAAGTGTCTTGCTGCGATTTGTTGAAGCGATGCACCTCGTCCAGAAAAAGCACGGTGCGTCGGCCTGTGGCAGCGCGCTCGGTCTGCGCTTTTTCGACGGCGGCGCGCACATCTTTGACCCCCGCCATCACCGCCGAGAGGGCGATGAATTGCGCATCGGAAGCCTTGGCAATGAGTCGTGCGAGCGTCGTCTTGCCACTTCCCGGCGGTCCCCAAAGAATAAGGGAGTGCAATTGACCAGACTCGATCGCCGCCCGCAGCGGTTTGCCCTGGGCGATGACCTGCACCTGCCCGACGAACTCGTCGAGGCTGCGTGGCCGCATGCGATCGGCGAGCGGGCGGTTCAGTTCTGCGGCAGCCATCGTTCGACACTCTGTAGCCAAGAGTCGCGGCTGGCGAGCGACAGCAAGAGAGCGAGCACGATCCCGACCCCATCAGCGTAGACGTCGGCGAACTCCGCGCGGCGACCGAGCGCCATGATGTCCTGGACGATTTCTATGCCGATGCCGATGCCGAGCATCAGCAGCGCGACGGCGAGATACAAGCGCCGCTCGACGAGGGCCGCAAACCAGAGTGTCAGCGCAAAGAAACCAAGCGCATGCGAGAGTTTGTCGGGGATGAGAAACACTCCCCCTTGACCCGCGGGCTCGAGACAAAAATAAAGCAGCACGGCGAGCGCGCCTGCGCCAAAGAAACCCCACAGCGGCAGATAACGCAGCGTTCGCATCATTCCACCGGCTTGCCAATCACATCGGCGCCTGCAGGCGGCTCGAAGCGCAGCAGAGCGAGATCGAGACGAGGGTTGCGGATCCCGTTCTCGAACAGCAGCAAGGCTTTTTGTCCGAGCTTGTCGTCGATCTCGAGGCGACGCAGCTCGAGGCCTGCAAAGCCGAAGCGCGCCTCGCGAAAATCGCCGCCGGCGCGCAAGGGCTGCACCTTGACCCACTCGAGACCCTCTCGCTTGCCCGCGGCCAATACTTTGAAGGTAGCGCGCAGCGGCGCCGTACCGGCGAGCAACATGGCCGGTGTTGCCGACAGCGCCGTGCCCGCCGCACGCACCGTCACTTGCTCGAGATCGCGGTCATAGAACCAGACGTTACGACCATCGGCGACCATGACTTGTTCTGGCGGGCCGATGACCCAGCGGAACTTGCCGGGTCGCTGCACGATGAGCTGCCCACGCTGCGTCTCGCGCAGGCGACCGCGCGAGTCGCTCATCGACTGCGTGAATTGCGCGCGCCACGAAACGAGACCCTCAAGGTATCGGTCTAGCGCCGTGAGTTCCTGGGCCGTTGCCGTCACTGCACCGAGCACGGACAACAGCAACGCGGACAGCGTTGCGAGGCGCATGCGACGGATCACTCGGCTGAGGGCGCGGGCACGAGAATCTCGCGACCGCCGTTGGGCTGCAGCGGACCGACAAGGCCCGCGGCCTCCATCGATTCGATCAGGCGTGCAGCCCGGTTGTAGCCGATCTTGAGTCGACGCTGCACATAAGAAATGGAGGGCTTGCGCTCATTGACGACGATTTTGACGGCTTCGTCGTAGAGCGCGTCCTGCTCGGCATCGCCACCGAGCGTGCCATCGCCCTCGCCTTCTTCGGGGGCAAGACCGGGCACGGGACCCTTCGGCCCCGAGAGTACTTCTTCGAGGTAATCGGGCGCGCCCGCCTTGCGCAGCGCCTCCACCACGCGATGCACTTCGGCATCGGCAACGTAAGCACCGTGCACGCGATTGGGCATGGACGTGCCGGGCGGGAGGTAGAGCATGTCGCCGTGACCGAGCAAAGATTCCGCGCCGCTCTGATCGAGGATGGTCCGTGAATCGACCTTGGCCGATACCTGAAAGGCGATGCGCGTCGGAATATTGGCCTTGATGAGTCCCGTGATCACATCGACCGAGGGACGTTGCGTGGCCAAAATCAGGTGTATGCCCGAGGCGCGCGCTTTTTGCGCAAGACGCGCAATCAGTTCTTCGACCTTTTTGCCGACGATCATCATGAGATCGGCGAGCTCGTCGATGATCACCACGATGAACGGCAGCGGCACGAGATCGGGAATTTGCGACTGATCGAAGGCTGGATCATTCGCCGCGCGTGCCAGCATCACCGGATCTTTGATCGGCTTCTTGGCTTCGGTGGCATCGCGCACCTTGCGATTGAAGCCCGCGATATTGCGCACGCCGAGGGCGGCCATGAGCTGATAGCGACGCTCCATTTCAGCGACACACCAGCGCAGCGCATTGGCGGCGTGCTTCATGTCCGTGACCACGGGTGCGAGCAGATGAGGAATACCCTCATACACCGAGAGCTCGAGCATCTTGGGGTCGATCATGATGAGGCGCACATCTTCGGCGGTGCTCTTGTAGAGAATCGAGAGCACCATGGCATTGATGGCCACCGACTTGCCCGAGCCCGTGGTACCGGCGACCAGCAGATGCGGCATGCGCTGCAGATCGGCGACGACCGGCGCGCCGCCAATATCTTTGCCGAGTGCCAGTGCGAGCGGCGAGCCGATGTCGTCATAGGCTTTCGACTTGACGATTTCGCCGAGCGTGACGATCTCGCGCCGCTCGTTCGGAATCTCGAGACCCATGACCGATTTGCCAGGGATGACCTCGACCACGCGCACGCTGATCGCCGAGAGGGCGCGCGCGAGATCTTTGGAGAGCGAACTGATCTGACTCGCCTTGACGCCCGGCGCCGGGCGCAGTTCAAAGCGCGTGACCACCGGTCCTGGCAGCACGGCGACGACTTCGACCTCGACACCGAAATCTTTGAGCTTGAGCTCGACGAGGCGCGACATGGCCTCGAGCGCCTCGGCCGAATAGCCGGTCTCGCGCGCCGGGGGGTCATCGAGTAACTGCAGCGGCGGCAGCTCGCCCGCCTTGGCCGTGAACAGCGGCACTTGCCGCTCTTTCTCGATGCGCTCACTCTTCTCGGGCTGCGGCGCTGGCGGTTCGATGCGCGGCTTCGGACGACTCGCGGCTTTTTTGGTCTCGACCTCGAGTGTTTCTTTGCGCGCCGCCTTGCGCTCCTCGCCCTCGGCGATGTCACGCTGCTGCAGCCGTCGCGCGCGCATCCAGTCGATGGCGCCCCAAAATCCGCCGCCGAGGCGGTCCATTACCGCAAGCCACGAAAGCCCGAAGGCCAGAGAGATTCCGGCCATGGCACAAGCGAGCGCCAGCAAGGTACCGCCCACGAAATTGAAATTACCCTGCATCCACTCGCCGACCAGACTGCCGACCACACCGCCTGCGCTCTGCCGCAAGATTCCGGGTGAGAAATGCAGCGTGGCAAGCGCGCAAGACGCCGCGAGCAAGATCACAAACCCCCCGCCGCGCACAAATGTGTTGAGTCGCGAGGCCTGCTCGACCTTGGCACGATCGCGGAACATCAACCAGCACGCCGCAGCGAGCATGATCGGAAAAAGATAAGCCGGGCCGCCGAACAGAAAGAACAGCGTGTCGGCGAGCCAAGCGCCCTGTCGGCCGATGAGGTTGTCGATCTCGGCGTCACCGGTGCCGGTGAAGGAGAACCCGGGGTCGCTCGGCCGGTAGGACAAGAGGGCCGCGAACAGCATGAGCGCGGCGACGCCCGTGAGGATGACCGCGCCTTCGCGCAGCGCGCGTTTGACGGTCTCGGTGAATCGGTGGGGTGCGTCAGCCTTGGCGGCGTTTTCGGGCAATGTAGTGCCTGTGCTTGAAACGTTGCAGTGCGCTGATTCTACGGGAATTGCCGGGTGCGCGACAGTTGGCGGCACCGCCGACAGGTGCATCCCGCCACGCTTGCCCCTAACATCCCGACATGGCTGCACAACCTCACAAACTGATCATTCTCGGCTCAGGTCCCGCGGGCTACTCCGCGGCCGTATACGCCGCGCGCGCCAACCGCTCACCCGTGCTGATCGCGGGCATGCAGGAAGGCGGACAACTCATGACGACGACCGAGGTCGACAACTGGCCGGGCGATGCGCACGGTCTGCTTGGGCCCGCACTCATGGAACGCATGAAGGCGCATGCGCTGCGTTTCGGAACAGTCATGGTGAGCGATCACATCCACACCACGAAACTCGACGAGCGGCCGTTCAAGCTGGTCGGCGATCGCGGCGAATACACCTGCGATGCGCTCATCATCGCAACCGGTGCCTCGGCACGTTATCTCGGGCTCGACTCCGAAGAAGCGTTCAAAGGCAAAGGCGTTTCGGCCTGCGCAACTTGCGACGGCTTTTTCTTCCGCGATCAGTCGGTGGCCGTGGTCGGTGGCGGCAACACCGCCGTCGAAGAAGCGCTCTATCTGTCGAATATCGCCGGGCATGTCACCTTGGTGCATCGACGCGATCGTCTGCGCGCCGAAAAAATCATGCAGGATCGACTCTTCGAGCGTGAGCGCGCAGGCAAGATCCGAATTCTTTGGAACCATGCTGTCGATCAGGTGTTGGGTGATGACTCTGGCGTGACCGGACTGCGCGTGAGCGCGACGCAAGACGGCCGGACGATCGCCGGCGCAGCCACCACCGATATACCGGTCACCGGCGTCTTCATCGCCATCGGTCATACGCCGAACACCGAAATCTTTGCCGGGCAACTGGCGATGAAAGACGGTTATCTCAGCGTGCAGAGCGGCACCTCCGGCATGGCCACCGCGACTAGCGTACCCGGCGTATTCGCGGCGGGCGATGTGGCCGATCACGTGTATCGGCAAGCGATCACCTCGGCAGGCTCGGGCTGCATGGCAGCGCTGGATGCCGACCGCTGGCTCGAGCGCTTCGATCACGGCGGATGACACTCTCGGTCCGCCTCGTCGAACGGGTCGCGGACCTTCCGGCCGCCGACTGGAACGCTCTCGATCGCGGCGGTTTTCCGTTCTTGCGCCATGAGTTTCTGGCGGCACTCGAAAACACGCATTGCGTAGGGCCCGAGACCGGCTGGCGGCCTTGGCTGATCACGCTGCGCGATGCGCAGGGTCTCGCTGCGGCGGCGCCGGGTTGGCTCAAAGATGACTCTTACGGCGAATTCGTTTTTGATTTCGCTTGGGCGCAGGCCTATGCACGACACGGCCTGCGTTATTACCCGAAGCTCGTGATCGCGGCGCCCTTCACGCCGGCCACGGGAGCGCGTCTGCTGCTGCGCAAAGATCTCGCCGCCGAGGCCACAAGTGCTGCCGCGCTGCGGCGCCAACTGCAGCGCGCACTCCTCGATGCCGCCACCGACGCCGGCTTGTCATCCGCGCACATGCTCTTTCCGGTGTCGAGCGATCGCGAGGCGCTCGGCGAAGAGTGGCTCACGCGCATCGACTGTCAATTTCATTGGGCGAATCGCAGCTATGCGAGCTTCGAAGATTTTCTCGGCAGTTTCACGGCCGAAAAACGCAAAAAAGCCAAGCGCGAGCGACGACGCGTGGCCGAAGCCGGCATCCACTTCGAGAGCCGGCTCGGGAGCGAGGCCACACAAACCGAAATCCTCACCGCCTGGGAGTTGCACCGCATCACCTTCCTGCGTCGTGGCAACGAACCCTATCTCGGCGCCGAGACCTTCATGCAGATCGCGCGCACGATGGGTGATGCGCTGCTCTTCAAGTTTGCGAAACAAGGCGAAGAGATTGTCGCCGTCGCCGTGTTTTTCATTGGTGAGGACACGCTCTACGGCCGCTATTGGGGCGCTGCCGAGAATCATCACAGCCTGCACTTCGAAACCTGCTACCACCAAGGCATCGAATTTTGCATCGAGCGCGGGCTCGCGCGCTTCGAGCCCGGTACGCAAGGCGAACACAAGGTGAGTCGCGGCTTCGTGCCGACGACCACCTACTCCGCGCATTATATTTTTGAGCCGCGCTTTCGCGCGGCGATCGCCGATTACCTTGAGCGCGAGCGCGAGGCTGTCGAGCACTACGCGGCCGGCATTGCCGAACACGTGCCCTACCGCGAAACGCTGGAGACCCCGTGACCCCGCGGCCGCGCCGCACGCTCGTGTGGCTCGAGCCGGGCGGCGATCCGCAGGCTTTTCCGACTGCCGATGCCGCGCTCGACGAACCCTCGGGTTTGCTCGCTGCAGGCGGTGACCTGCGCCCGCAGCGACTGCTCGCGGCCTATCGGCGCGGCATTTTCCCGTGGTACTCGCCCGGGCAACCGATCCTCTGGTGGTGCCCGGATCCGCGCGAAGTGCTGTGGCCCGCAGAGTTTCGACGCAGCCGCAGTCTTGCCAAGCGCGAGCGCAACGCGGGTTTCGAGGTGCGGGAGAACACGGCCTTCGCGTCAGTCATCGATGCCTGCGCAGCACCGCGCGACGCCGACGGCGGCGGCACCTGGATCACGACCGAAATGCGCGATGCGTATCTCGAACTGCATCGGCAGGGCTTCGCCCACAGTATCGAAACTTGGTTCCATGACGAGCTCGTCGGTGGCCTCTACGGCGTACAACTCGGTGCGGTATTTTTCGGTGAATCGATGTTCAGTCGCGAGTCCGACGCGTCCAAGGTCGCACTTTCCGGACTCGTGCGTCGCGCCGCGACCCGCGGCATCGAAGTCATCGATTGCCAAATGCCCACCCGGCACTTGGGTTCGCTCGGCAGCCGTCCCATCCCGCGCAGCGAATTTCTTGCCCTGCTCGCACGTTTGATTGATTCGCGGGAGGGGTTTGGGCAGAATCCACGCTCCTTTTAGCCGGGTGCCCACACACTGATGTCGAAAGAAGACGCGATCCAGATGGACGGCGAAGTCGTCGAGACGCTGCCGAACACCACTTTTCGCGTGAAGCTCAGCAATGGGCACATCGTCACGGCACACATCTCGGGCAAGATGCGCAAGAACTATATCCGCATCCTCACCGGCGACACCGTCACGGTCGAACTCACGCCCTATGATCTGACCAAAGGCCGCATCGTCTACCGCGGCCGCTAAGGCCACCACCGCCGCTACGCCGCGCCGCCCTTGCGCCGCGCGACCTTCAATCGACGAGCGCGGGCTCCTCGCTCGGAATGCACTCGAGATCGAGGCCCGAACCATCCTTGTTGAGCGTTGCGCGTACCGTGCCGCCGTTCACGAGTTTGCCGAACAGCAATTCTTCGGCAAGCGGTCGCTTGATGTGCTCCTGGATCACGCGCGCCATCGGCCGCGCGCCCATCTTCGGATCGTAGCCCTTCTTCGCGAGCCAGCTGCGCGCCGCATCGTCGAGCACCAGCGCCACGCGCTTGCCCTCGAGCTGCGTTTCGATTTCGACCAAGAGCTTCTCGACCACGCGTTCGATGGTCGACTCATCAAGACCCCCGAACTGGATCACCGCATCGAGACGATTGCGGAATTCGGGGGAGAACAATTTTTTGATCGCCTCCATGCCATCGGTGGTGTTGTCCGAGGGCGTGAAACCGATCGAGGCCCGCGCCATGTCGGCGGCCCCCGCATTGGTCGTCATGACGATGATGACGTGACGGAAGTCGGCCTTGCGACCGTTGTTGTCGGTCAGCGTGCCGTGATCCATCACCTGCAGCAGCAGGTTGAAGACATCGGGGTGCGCCTTCTCGATTTCATCGAGCAGCAGCACGGCGTGCGGATGCTTGGAAATGGCCTCGGTCAGCAGCCCGCCCTGATCGAAGCCCACATAGCCCGGTGGCGCGCCGATGAGGCGCGAGACCGTGTGCCGCTCCATGTATTCGGACATATCGAAGCGAATGAATTCGATGCCGAGAGCGATCGCGAGCTGCCGCGTGACTTCGGTCTTGCCGACGCCCGTGGGGCCTGCGAACAAGAAGCTGCCGACCGGCTTGCGTGTGTCGCCGAGTCCCGAGCGCGCCATTTTGATGGCCGAAGACAAAGTTTCGACGGCCCTGTCCTGACCAAAGATCACGAGCTTGAGATTGCGTTCGAGATTACGCAGCACTTCTTTGTCGTTGCTCGAAACGGTCTTGGGCGGAATACGTGCGATGCGCGCAACGACCTCTTCGATGTGATGCACATCGACGACCGTCTCGCGCTCGGCCACGGGCTTGAGCCGCAGCCGCGCACCCGCTTCATCGACGACATCGATAGCCTTGTCGGGCAAGTGCCGCTCGTTGATATGCCTTGCCGAGAGTTCGGCGGCCGCCTTCAGTGCCGCATCGGTGTAGCTCACCTGATGATGCTCTTCGAAGCGGCTGCGCAGTCCCTTCAAAATTTCGATGGTCTCGGGAACCGTGGGCTCGACGACATCGATTTTCTGGAAGCGCCGCGCGAGCGCGTGGTCCTTCTCGAAGATGCCGCGATATTCGTTATAGGTGGTCGAGCCGATGCAGCGCAGCTCGCCATTGGTGAGCACGGGCTTGATGAGATTGGACGCATCCATCACACCACCCGAAGCAGCGCCCGCGCCGATCACCGTATGAATTTCATCGATGAAGAGCACCGCGCCGGGTTGCTTCTTGAGTTCGGCGAGCACCGCCTTCAGACGCTTTTCGAAGTCGCCGCGATACTTGGTGCCAGCGATCAAAGAGCCCATGTCGAGCGAGTAGATGGTGCACTCGGTGAGTACCTCTGGCACCTGCCCCTCGACGATCCGCCGCGCCAAACCCTCGGCAATGGCGGTCTTGCCGACCCCTGCCTCACCCACATACAGCGGGTTGTTCTTGCGGCGCCGACAAAGAATTTCGATGGTGCGCTCGACTTCCATCTGCCGACCGATGAGCGGGTCGATCTTGCCCTCTTCGGCCATGCGGTTGAGATTGGTCGCATATTTTTCGAGCGCGCCGCCCTGATCGGCCTCGGGGCTGGCCTGCTGCGCGGCCGCCGGCTCTTCTTTCTGCTCACCGCGCTCGTCGGCAATCTTCGACATGCCGTGCGAGATGTAATTGACCACATCGAGACGCGACACATCCTGCCGACCGAGCAGAAACACCGCGTGGCTCTGCTTTTCGCTGAAGATGGCGACCAGCACGTTGCCGACCCCGACTTCTTTGCGACCGCTCGACTGCACGTGAAACACCGCGCGCTGCAGCACGCGCTGGAAACCTAGCGTTGGCTGCACCTCGCGCTCATCGCCCTCGGGCAGACGCGGCGTGCTCTGCTCGATGTGCTCGCGCAGATCGGCAGCGAGCCGCGGCGCATCGCCACCGCAGGCGCGCACGATTTCTTTGACGCGCGGCGTCTCGAGGATGGCGAGCAGCAAGTGCTCGACGGTGAGAAATTCATGACGACCGTCACGCGCCATCTGAAAAGCGCTGTTGAGACAGGATTCAAGTTCGTTGGACAACACGTGCAGGCACTCCGTCGCTGTTCCGGTTGCGTTTCAGGCTTCTTCCAGCGTGCACATCAGCGGATGCTGGTGATCGCGCGAATAGCGGGTCACCAGCGCCACCTTGGTCTCTGCGATATCGTGGGTGAACACTCCGCAGACACCCTTGCCGCGCATATGCACTTCGAGCATGACTTGGGTCGCTTGCGTGCGACCCATGACGAAGAACCGCTCGAGGACGTCCACCACGAACTCCATCGGGGTGTAGTCGTCGTTGAGCAGTATGACCTGAAACAACGGCGGCTGTTTGGTCTCGGGCGTGGCCTCGGCCACCGAGGTGTCGGCGGACGGGCGATTCTGTTCGGCAGGCATCAGCCTGTTATAGGGGTGGACCGCGGCGAACTCAAGTGTGGTCCGGCAGGCGGCTAGGTATCATTGCCGGCATGCGCTCAAGGGCTCTCGACCCCGCCGTCATCGTCATCGTTGTGCTAGGTCTGGCACTAGGTCTGCAACTTGCGTGGACCGTGACCGGAAGCTTCGGCGCGCGCGACCGCGGCGGGCTTGACGCTGCGGCCGCTTTATCGGCGGCCTCGGGGCTTGATCCTCTCGATCGCATCAAGGCGGCGCGCCTCTTCGGTACCGCCGCGGGCGTGCCGACGGCAGCGGTCGCGGCGGCGCTGCCCGTCAGCACGCAGGGTCTCATCTTGGTCGGCGTTCTCGCCGCGAGCGACCCGCTCGCGGGCCGCGCCATCATCGGCGAGTCGGGCGTCGCAGCCCGAGTCTATGCCGTGGGCGCGATGCTGCCCGGGGGCTCGCGGCTTGCCGAAGTGCATGCCGACTATGTGCTGCTCGATCGCGGCGGCAACTTCGAAACCCTGCCGCTGCCGCGACAGGGCGGTACACCAGCCAGTAGCACAAGCGGGCCGGCTGCCGTGCCGGTCGGCGCTCCTCTGCCCCTTGCAGCCGCGGGAACCCCATCGACCGAAGACATCACCAACGTGATCCGGTGGCAAGCGGTCATGCGTACCGATCGACCCTCGGGAATCCGCGTCTACCCCGGTGCCAATGCCCAACTTTTCACGCAGCTTGGTCTGCGCCCGGGCGATCTCGTGCTTGCGATCAATGATTCGCCGCTCGCCGATCAGGCCAACAGCGAACAGTTTATCCGCTCTTTGAGCGGCACCCCGCAAGCGCGGCTCACCATCGAACGCAACGGCCAGACTGAATCGCTGACCTTGGACCTCACCAGCGTCGCGGGCGGTGCGGGCGGCGCGGGCGGTTCGCCGCAACCGCTGCAACGCCCGGGCCTGAACTAAGCATGAACGCCGCGCGTTCACAACCGGGACATGGCAATTCGATACACTCGGGGCTGCGCATGTCGAGAGCTCAAAAATCAGTGACTGGAAAATCACCGCATCGAGCGGCGTCATCGCTGGCGCTGCTGCTCGCGGCCGTGCTAAGTGGGGCAGCGGGGTCGTCGCTCTTTGCGCAACCTGCCTCAGGCCAGCGCATCACACCCAATTTCAAAGATGCCGAAATTACGCAGGTGATCGAGGCCGTCGCCGCCGCAACCGGCCGCAGCATCATCGTCGATCCGCGAGTGCGCGCGCAGGTGACGATGCTCTCCTCGACTGCGATGACGCCGGATGCCTTCTATGAGGCCTTTTTGGCGCTGCTGCAGGTGTATGGTTTCGTGGCCGTGCCCTCGGGCAACGTGCTCAAGATCATCCCCGACGCCAACTCGCGCACCATGCCGGGCAACGATCTGCCCGACAGCGTGAGCGACACCTCAGATGAACTCGTCACGCAGGTCGTGGCGGTCACCAACGTGAGTGCGGCCCAGCTCGTTGCCATCTTGCGACCGCTGATGCCGCAGAACGCGCATCTGGCGGCCTACCCCGCCTCGAATACTTTGATCCTCGCGGACCGCGCCAACAACGTGAACCGCATGGTGCGCATCATTCGGCGCATCGATCAGGCGAGCGATGCCGATGTCGAAGTGGTGGTGATGCAGAACGCCTCGGCCTCCGAATTGGTACGGACGATGACCGCGCTCAACCCCGCGCAGGCGCAGGCCGAAGGCGGCATGGCACCGCTGCGCGTGGTGGCTGATGAACGCTCGAACAGCATTTTGCTCGCGGGCGACAAAACGCAGCGCCTGCGCGCGCGTACGCTCATCGCTTACCTCGACACCCCGCTCGCCACCGGCGGCGACACCCGGGTGCGCTACCTGCGTTACGCCGATGCCGAGAAAATCGCCGGCAAATTGAAAGAACAACTCGGCGGTGCGGCAACCGCCGCCAACGCGCCCGGCGCCACGGCCGCGAACACCACGACCATCGGCGGTGGCACCACAATCTGGGCAGAACCCGAAACCAACGCGCTCGTGATCACGGCGCCCGCCAAGACCATGAATTCTTTGATGGCGGTGATCGACAAGCTCGATATTCGTCGCGCGCAGGTGATCGTCGAGGCGATCATCGTCGAAGTATCGGCCGATAAATCGGCCGAGCTCGGCGTCAATT